>VYLR01000013.1_pt1 | contig 243619 bp, 179 predicted proteins | sample 5114291 | NCBI WGS metagenome assembly VYLR01 (sample SAMN12291774, study PRJNA351875) | freshwater metagenome | isolation source: freshwater lake | place: USA: Michigan, Lansing Lake | collected 2013-08-14 | reverse complement strand
AACTGGGCACAACAGCACATTGGCAAAATGCGCCCTTTTGAATTATATTTGCCTCCGCTTGCGCTTCGGCGGGACGCTAAAGTAGGGGGCACTTCTCCAATCTGCCAACCGTTATGCCTCATTGTAGGGCGACCGTTCAACCATCAACATTCGTGCTGACATTGAACGACAAAAAGCCAACCCTTCGCAAAATTAAAAGAGCTGCATTACCAACACACAAGCCAACACACAAGCCAACACAAAATGCAGCACATTTTAATTTTGCCCAACCGCACCACTAACTTACAAGCATTGCGGACAAAGACCTGATAAAGTAAAATTCATTTCGCTGACCTTGTAATTTTTTGGCAACTTGTAGGACGGCTCAACATTTTCAAGACAAGTAACAGACTTACACTTTTGACAACTAAAATGTATATGGTTGTGGCTATGTTTTACCGAACACGAATGGCAACCTGCATATTTTACAACGCCATCTACATTGACAATTTTGTGAATTGTGCCTTCTTCCAACAATCTTTCCAAGACACGGTATATTGTAACTCTATCGCACAGACCGTCTAATGACTTCTGAATTTCAGAATGCGACAACGCAACATTGGATGTTACAATCAAATCTTGAATTTCTGTTTTTGCTGTGGTATTTCTTGCTGACTTCATCGGCTCAAATATTTTAATGCAACACTGTTGCATTTACAAAGATAATGATTACTTTTGCAACATTGTTGCGTTAAGGCAAATTATTTCCAAATGATACCACAAACATTCACCAACTGGACAAACTGCATTATAAAAGACTGCAAAAAAAATACCCGATGGAAAGAAAGGCATAAATCCTGGGCTAACTTCTCGTTCCCAAAAAATTCATTTCATAAAAATTGATTATTATGGAGAACTATAAACGCAGAGAGTTTATTAGAATGAGTTTTCTTTCATTTGCTTGCATTTCTATTGGGATAAATAGCCTGTCGGCAAAGGCACTTAAGGCAAATGCTTTTAAAGGATACTTAGGAACTAATCCTAAATTAAACTGGGATGCTTTTCTTTCTCAAATTACAGCGATGGCGAAAGTTCAAAACACCAAATTGTGGAAGGAAGCTGAATATTTGGAGGCTGTCAAAAAATTATTGCTTCAATGCAATTTCCCCGAATTTGAAAATGTAAAATTCGCCATTGATAATTATAAAAATAGCAGACCCGATCTGTTTGAACATACTTTGCTGCATACCGAAATAGATTTTCAGGTTTCGCTATTTCAATTTGAGCAAGGTGAATATATCAGTCACCACGACCACCCTAAAATGTGTGGTGTTATTAATGTGATAAGCGGTGAAATGGATATAAGCAACTATTCTTTTGACAAGAACGAAGGCGGAAAAGTAGGATACAAAAACGGTGATAAAAGTTACTATATGCAACCATGCATTTTGAAAAAAGAAAAAAGCGAATTGCTGAAAGCAGGTGAAGTAAGTATTCTTAATTCTACTGATAGCAACATTCACGAAGTAATGCCTAACAGTTTTGCTCAATTGGTTGACATTTTTACGCCTGCCTATAATGACGAAAACGATAAGGCAACCAAGTGGTTTACCCTGAAAGAGAAAAACTATTTAGGCGAAAGTGATAAAGTATTGATGGAATATTTTGTGAGCTAATACCATTTTATTGTAAATATTCATATGACAACCACAACAAAAAAATTACCAGTTACCGTATTAAGCGGTTTTTTGGGAGCAGGAAAAACAACATTGCTCAACCATATTTTACACAACAAGGAAGGTTTAAAAGTAGCCGTAGTTGTTAATGATATGAGTGAAGTAAATGTGGACGCAAGACTTGTAAACGAACAAAATGTGCTTTCACGAACAGAAGAGAAATTAGTGGAAATGAGCAATGGTTGTATCTGTTGCACACTTCGGGAAGACTTGATGATAGAAGTGGAGAAATTGGCTAATGAAGGACGATTTGATTACTTGCTTATTGAAAGTACAGGTATCAGTGAGCCTGTTCCTGTTGCTCAAACATTCAGTTTTGTGGACGAAGAAAAAGGAATTGATCTTTCAAAATTCAGTTACATTGACACGATGGTTACGGTAGTTGACTGCTTTAATTTTTTCAATGACTTTGGAACAAACGAATTGTTGGTTGACCGCAAACTAACCGATATGGAAGGCGATTATAGAACTATAGTAAACTTGTTAACGGATCAAATAGAGTTTGCCAACGTTATTATCTTAAACAAAACAGACTTGGTTGACGAAAAAACAGTTGGACTTTTAAAAGCATCTATTCAAAAATTAAATCCAAGTGCTAAAATCATCTCCTCCGATTTCAGCCAAGTTGACCCAAAAGAAGTACTAAACACAAAATTGTTTGACTTTGAAGAAGCCCAGACATCAGCGGGTTGGCAAAAAGAATTAGAAGGCGGAGTTCACACACCCGAAACAGAAGAATATGGAATTACCTCGTTTGTATTTCGCAATCAAAAACCATTTCATCCTGAACGATTTTGGAAATATCTAAATGAAGATTATCCAAGCGGAGTAATTAGAGCCAAAGGACTATTTTGGTTAGCATCAAGACCAAATGATGCTATCAATTTTAGCCAAGCAGGTGGTTCATCTAGACTTGAAAAAGCAGGTGTTTGGTGGGCAAGTATGAATTTTAATGAAAGAACAAATTACCAATCGTTTGTTGACAACCGAGAATATATTGAAAGTAAATGGAGTAAGCAGTGGGGCGACCGAATGAATGAAGTGGTGTTTATTGGACAATACATTGACAAAGAAAAAATGATAGCAGACCTTGAAAAATGTTTGTTGCAAGACAGCGAATTCAAACAGTTCGAAAACAAAAAAGGATTTGCTGACCCTTTTCCAAAAGACATTTAATGGGAAAGACGACATTTACACGCAGAGAAATTATTAAACAAGGAAGTATTGCTTTAACTGCTTTAGCTTTACCATTTCCATTAACGGCATTTACAAAATATAACACAATGACAGATAATAACAATTTTGATGTAATAATAATTGGCGGAAGTTATTCAGGACTTTCAGCGGCTATGGCTTTGGGGCGAGCATTGAGAAATGTTTTAGTTATTGATAGTGGTTTACCTTGTAACCAACAAACGCCACATTCACACAATTTTATTACACAAGACGGTGAAAAACCATTAGTAATAGCAGAGAAAGCCAAAAAGCAGGTTTTTAAGTATGATACAGTAAAATTTATAAACGACCTTGCCGTGGGGGGTAAGAAAACCGAAGACGGTTTTGTAATTACAACCAAAAACAATGAAACATTTATAACTAAGAAACTGATTTTTGCTACAGGTGTAAAAGACATAATGCCACAAATTAAAGGCTTTTCGGAATGCTGGGGAATATCCGTTATTCATTGTCCTTATTGCCACGGTTACGAAGTAAAAACAGAAAAAACTGGAATTTTAGCAAACGGAGATTTTGCTTTTCATTATGCCCAACTCATTCGTAATTGGACTAAAGAACTTACAATTTTTACCAACGGAAAATCTACACTTACACAAGAACAAACAGACAAGATTAGGAAACATAATATTCCTATAATTGAAAAAGAAATTGCTTATCTAAAACACGAAAACGGAAATGTTCAGCAAGTCGTTTTCAAAGAAAATTCAACTTTTGACCTTAAAGCAATCTATTCACGACCTGCATTTGAACAACATTGCAAAATTCCTGAACTATTGGGTTGTGAACTAACGGAACAAGGCTACATAAAAGTTGATATGTTTCAAAAAACAACAATAGCGAATGTGTTTGCGTGTGGTGACAATACAAGTCCTATGCGTTCAGTAGTTAATGCAGTAGCAACGGGAAGTTTAGTTGGTGCTGTAACAAATAATTTAATGACAGAAGAAGAATTTTAGCCACCGCATGGTGGCACATTTGTATTTTTGCAACCGCACAAGCCAAACAAAAAAAATCAAAAGAGCCACCAACCAACCGCACCAAGACATCAGTAAACATTGACAGAAATACCACGACAGAAAAGAACAACGAAGGCATAACACGGGTTTGGCAAAAGTGGCGGTTCAGTGCTTCGTATGACAGTTTTTCTTATATTTGAAGTTCGGTTCTTCGTATGAAATTTAGTGGTAAAAATCGCCACCTTCGCCAAGCCCGAAACCGTTATAGGCTATGGCAGGACGACTCCAACCGACAGGCCGAAACACGACATAAACGAAACGACCACGACACAGAAAAAAAATAAAGAAAGCCCAGCGCACAGGAAAAAAATTGAATCAATATTTTGGCACATTTAGTTTTCCAGACACACAACCCGAAATAAAAGAGCCAAAACCACCCACCGCCAAAGTTTTGTGTTAAATGAGTTCATGCAGGGAAAAAACAATCAGTGTCTTTTCATCAATTTAGCGGCTTGCATTCTAGAGGTTACATGCAGTTTGCTATAAATTTTAGAAACATTATTGCGAATAGTATTTGGGCTTAAACCCAATTTTTGAGCTATTTCTTTATATTCCAATCCGTCCACCAACAGAGTTAAAATATCAGTCTCCCGTTCGGTAAGATTGTATTCGTTTGCGGGTTTCGTTTTTTCGGATTTACTGAAACTCTGTTCCGCATTTGTGAGTAAATTCAAAACCTTTCTCGCAATACTTGGCGACATTGGCGCGCCCTCATTTTTTAGCAAATTATCAATAGATTCTTTTATTTTTTCTATAGGTTCATCTTTTAACAAGTAGCCATCTGCTCCTGCTTTTATGGCATTAAATATTTTTTCATCCTCATCAAAAATCGTCAGAATTAAATATTTGGTTTTTGGGAAGCGTAGTTTTCCTTCTCTTACAGCCTCAATTCCATCCATTATTGGCATATCAATATCCATAAGCACTACGTCAGGTTCAATGGTTAGTCTTGCTTCTCTCATAGCCTGCAAAAAGTCTTTACCGTTTTCTGCGGTAAACAGCACTTCATAATCTGTAAAACGGCTAAATTTTTCTTTTAGCGTACTGCATAAACTCTTTTTATCATCAACAATAGCAATGTAAATCATTTCCTTTTTAGACAAAATTACAATTACAAAAACGACTTTGAAATAGTACATTTATACCCATAACACATACCTTGTTCCTTTATTTATTTCCGTTTCCAATGTAAGCGATATTCCATATTCAGCAGCCCGTTTTTTGATATTTTGCAAGCCGTATTGTTCCTTGTTTTGTTGAGTAATGTCAAAGCCAATTCCATTATCGTTTATGGAAATAAACAGTTTTTCATCTTCGCATCGTAAATCAATTTGCACTTCGGGTGCGTTAGCGTATTTAAAAGCATTGTTTAAAATTTCCTGGCAAATCCTATAAAGGTTCAAGGCAATCAATGCGTTCAATTCTCTTTTAGTTTTAATACTTTCGTTAATATAAATTTCAGTATTGCTATGCTTAAACAGTGTTCTTGCAAACAATTTCAATTTATCCGAAAAATCCTGCACATTAATATTTGCATCACTTATTGCCCAAATTGTTTCTCTCAAACTATTAATAACACTTCGTACTGACTGATTAATACTTTCAGTTAGATCAATACGCTTTTCTTTTTCCTCATCGTTAATGCCGTCTAAGGAATGAATAATAAAAGAAAGTTGTCCACCTACATTATCGTGCAAATCCCGTGCAATACGTTCTTTATCGTTTTGCAATTTTTGCAGCATCAACAATTCGTGCTGTTTCTTTTTCAGATTGTTTCGATTGAATAACCACAAACCCAATACTATCAGCAACAAAACCACAACACCAATAATAAGCAGTATCAAACGGTTTAATTCATTTTCCTGTTGCAGAAGTTTATTTTCTTGTTCTTTTTTCTCTGTTTCATATAGCACTTCATACTTCGCAACATTTGCCGACTTCTCTGCCTGTAAAACGGAATCCTTAAACTCAAACCATTGGAGCATATAGGTTCGGGCGGAAGTATCACGCAGCATAATCAAGCACTCTGCTTTGGCTCTGTAAGCATTTAAAATCGCTTCACGATTTTCTGTTTCCAAATAAAGTTCTTCTTCCTTATTCACGTACTTCAACGCTTCTTTGTATTCTTTTTTCAGAAAAAACGCATAATTGTAACGTTTGCTTGCAGCAAAAGCCATCATTCCTTTGTCCTGCGACAGTTCGGCATACTTTTCAGCATTCGAAATCATACTTTCTATTTTCCTTGTATTTTTTGAAGTGTTTAAATGCAGTTCTGCCAATGTGGAATAAGTTTGCGACAAGCGGGCATAGTCTTTTTCTTTCAGCATCAATTCAACCGCTTTGAAGCTGTATTTTTCGGCAGAATCAACCTTTTCGGCTTCTATGTACAAAACGCCCAAAAAGTAGTATGCTTTCGAAAGCAACGTATCAAGCCGATGTTTTTGAATGACATGCAAAGCATTGTAACTCCATTTGAAAGCGGCTGCGTGGTCGTACAAAAAATAATGACATCGGGCAAGCGACAACGAAGCACGAGCCATAACTGAAGGATTGTTTTCTTTTTCTGCATGTTTCAACGCTTGTAAATATTTTTCTTGAGCAAGCGGATAGTTATTTTCATCGTAAAACTTTTTGGCTTGTTGCAGTATGGTTTCTAGCGATTGTGCATAGGCATTTCCTACGCTAAAAATGCACAGACACAAACCAAAAATTATACGCCATTGCTTTACCATATTCCGAGTTCGCAAAGGTACAAATATATGCTGTTGATGGATATGGTACATCTGTACTATTTCCCACCCGAAAACGATTATAGAGTTTTGTAGTATTAAAAAACATAAAAAGTTATGGCAAAAAAAATACTTAAATCGTTGACAATCGCTGCAAGTGTTGCGGTTGCTGTAAGTGCAAATGCACAAAATGGAACATTAGATGTTGCTTTTGGGATTAGCGGTATAGTCCAAACTGTTTCAACACATGAAGCTTTTGATATGATTATTCAACCAGATAATAAAATTATTGTAGTTGGTTCAATCAATATGGGTTCAGGGAATGATGATATAGCTGTTGTTAGATATAATTCTGATGGCAGTTTAGATAACAGCTTTGGAACAAATGGAATTGTTAATGTAGATTTTAATGGCAAAAATGACGATGCGAGCTCGGTAGCTTTACAGAGTGACGGAAAAATTGTAGTGGTTGGTAGAGCTCAAAACGCGTCAAACAACAACTCGGATATTGCCGTAATACGCCTTAATTCAAACGGAACTCTCGATAATTCATTTGCGACTAACGGAAAATATCAATTAGATGTTGATGGGTATGCTTTTGACTATGCTTTGGATATGGCGCTACAAACCGATGGAAAAATTGTATTTGTGGCTATTGCTGGAACTGATATGTTTGCTAAGAATGCGGTAATCCGACTAAATTCCAATGGCACATTAGACAACACCTTTGACGGTGACGGAATTTTGAAAGCATTTTCATTTGGTTCGTTTACCCTGTCATCGCTTCATTCACTTGTCATTCAAAATGATGGTAAAATAATCGTTGCAGGTTCAAAGAACAACAATTTTGCTCTTACCCGTTTAAATTCAGACGGTTCACTTGATAATACTTATGCAACAAGTGGTATCTATTCCGGCTCAACCATGGCAACAAGCAGCGAGCTATATTTACAAGCCGATGGTAAATTACTGGCAACATACTCTCATGCTACACAAACAGAGGTGATTGTGATTAGATTAAATCAAAACGGAATAGATGACACAGGTTTTGGTACAAATGGCAAGGTTACTACTCAAGTTGGATCACCCTCAACTTATGACTATACAAAAGGTATAGTAGTTCAACCAAATGGTAAAATTATTGTTGCAGGTTCAAGTTATAGTTCAGGCAGTGCCTCAGATTATTTAGTAATTAGGTATAATTCAAACGGAACAATAGACAACACTTTTGGTTCTTCTTCCAATGGCATAGTTGCTACATCTGTTGCTTCAACAAATGAAGACAGGGGGAAATCGGTTAAGCTACAATCTGACGGGAAAATTGTTTTAGCAGGAAGCAGCTGCACGGGTTCTTGCGATTTTGTATTATTAAGATACAATAATTCTGATGCAACAACTGGAGTTGCCGACAATTCTATCTTTCCGACAAATCCAGTAATTTTCCCTAACCCTGCCAACGACTTTGTAACAGTTAGCAATCTCCCAAAAGGTTCAGCTGTGAGCATTTTGGACATTACAGGTAAAGTCATTTACAATTCTACAATTAAAGACGAAAAGACGAGAATTAATACCACAGACTTTGTAAACGGAGTTTACATTTTGCAAGTAAGCAACAATGGCAGTATTGCCACAACAAAATTGGTGGTTAACAAATAATGCATCTTACAATCCTACACACAAGGGCAAGCAAATTTTGACAAAAGAGCTTGCCCTTTTTCGTGCCCGACAATTTTTTCCTTTTCCTTCTTTTTTATTTTTTTCAGCAGACAATCTAGCCAGAAAACAACACAGCAAACGACAAGAAACCACAGCCTATAACAGCAAATTTGCCCAATGCGGGTATAATCGGTCATCGCTCGCGCGCATTTTTTCGGCCACTTCGTGAAATTTGTTTTTGCGGCTCGCTAATAATCATTTATCTTTAAATAAACGTTTCGGTAAATAGACAAGTGATGCTTCGAAATGCCGCACTGTGCAAATTTGCCAAACGTTAGCTGCAAGGTTAGACGACCACACACAACAAGGACAACGGACAATAAAAAGGTTAAGACAGAGTTAATCTGACAAAAAATTAGAATGGTTAAAAAAATATATAAGCACTTTTCTAAGCCGACAAATTTGGCTGTTCTAAATGGCCTTTTAATTGTAATTCTCATTTTGCTTAACACATATTTTCAAGCGTTTTGCATTCCGACAACTTGGACAATTATTGTTCTTGCAATATGTTTCACAAACACGATTTTATATCCCATTCTCGACAAGTCTAAATTAGCCCCTTTGACAAGTTTCATAAACGGAGTAACGCTTTTCGTTTTTATTTACTGCGTTATTTTTCTCGAGCATATGAACTTGCTTGGACTTGTTATGATTATTGTCGGACTTGGCTTGGCGACATTTATTCCGCACTTTTTTATAGCTCAACTTATTTGGAAGAATTTAATCAAACCGACAGTTACGACTTCGAGATACTATTTCTTAGCAGCCATAATTTTGTGCATTGGAACAGTATTATACATTGGACAGGACTACAAGAAAGCAATTAACTCCATTGAAAAATTCAAAGAAAGCGGTTACACAGAACTTGACAAGAACTTTATGACTGAAAAAATACTTGGTATGCATTTTATCTACCATACAAGATTTTGTGAGTTTGACGGTTGGCGACCACCTAAACACGAACCTATTATGGTAATTGGGATGTGGCTGAATAAAAGAATTGACCCATTAAGTGTGGACTTAAAAACTCGACTTGAACTTTATAAGAAGTTTTTCCCCGACAATAAATATAAATTTGACTGTAGTTGCGGAATTGAATATAGACAAGATTATCACAATGACGCACTTTGGAAATAAAAGAAACCCAGCAGCTAACAGCACCTCCTATGTAAAGCATTCAATAATTATTAACAATTTATTTTAAACATCAAAAGGCATTTAAAATAAAGGGCGATACGAATAGAAAACGAACTCCAGAAAATAGTAAGAAATTAGGTTGTGTGCGTGCCTGTGCGTTTCTTACTGTTTTATGGAGTATTTTTTGGCCTGCCTCTTGCCAAAAAAGTAATTCATTCAATTTTTCTTTTTGCTTTCACTCCTATTTGTAGTCTGATTATTACTTTACCAGCTACCTGCATGTATTATTCATTAAGAAAATAAACGCTGTCTTCTACCGGATGTAGTCATTTTTTGCTACTGGTGCTGTTTTACAGTCGTTCTTAATATGTATGTGCTAAAAAGTTAAATTGACAATTCATATTTTTATTTCATAACACCTATTTGGTATGGTGTTTCCGTTTTAATTACAGCGTGTATTCTACTAAGTAATTTGCGGGCTACTTTTATGATTATTTTATTAGGCAATTTGCCATAGTGACTTCTGTAATATTCCTGCAATGCAGGATCAAATCTTACAGCTTGCCAACTGGCCTCAATCAAATAACTTCGTAATAATTTTTTTGATCTTGAGGTAATTCCTTTAATAATGGTTTTGTCTCCACTAGAATAAATACCAGGCACTAAACCTACAATACTCGCTAAATCATCAATACGGTTAAATTTTTTTAGATCGCCCAACTCTGCAAGGATAGCAACAGCAACGATGCCTCCAATTCCCGGTACACTCATTAGTAAATAGTAATCTTTTTTATAATATTTACGGGCATATAACCTCAAATGATTAGATATAGAAAGTAATTCCTGATACATAAATTCATAACGTTTCATTAAGAAATTAAACTTTTCCTTACCGGTTTCATATGACATTTGTAGAGATTTAATCCAAGCTAAAAATTTTTTACTCCAATTGGGATTGTCAAACTCCTCAGGTATACTAATGCCGCAATACATTAAATGACTTTTTATTTGAAGTTTAACGTGCCTTAATCCTTCGACAAAATTGTTACGTTCTCTAAATAAACCCCTAAAACTCTCTCTTTGTTCATCCGGTATCCTTATTGATGTGAGAGAATTACTTTTAAGCTGTTTGCAGATGTTTCTGCAATCTATTTTATCTGTTTTCACAACATTTTGTTTTTGTGGTCGCGGAATATCTGAAGCATTTAACACCAAGACATTCCAATTTTGACGTTGAAATATTCGAGCAGCTGTATATCCGCTAAAACCAGCTTCATATGCACATGTTACCTCATGGTTTGGATAATGTTTCTGCACCCATTCAATTAATTTGTTTGGATTTGCTGGTTGGGTGATGGTCTTTCCGTCAAACAAATCTGTTTGATAATGAAAAGTCCAACTTTTTTTGTGTACATCGATTCCAATGTATAACTTTGGTATCAAAGCGGTAGATTGTGTTTTCATGAGCTCATATTTTTTGGTAGCCATGTATTTGGACTACAGGTGATAAGTGATGCTAAACTACTGCTTTTACATATATGCTACTGGCCATTGGGCGGAATCGGTCATCGTTCGCGCGCAAGAGATAAGGTCACTTCGTGAAATTTTATTTGCGACTCACTAAAAACCTAAGTGTCTTTAAATAAACCTTTTGTGTTATGGGAAGTTGATACTTCGAAAGCTACTCCGGGTAATATTTACACAACCTTTAGACAGACCACAGCATTTTTTAAAACTATAAATTACTCGTACCAACCTTAGCAATTATTCTTCTAGCTTCCTGCACATTTATTAATTTTAGAACAGACTAAAGTTTGACAATCCTAAATTATCACAGTCTCATAGGATCTTTGATTTGTGCATGTAATTTTAGGTTTTCCTTTTTAGACAACTTGACAATTTGAAAATTTGCACCGGGCAAGACAGCCGGTGTTTGCAATTAATTAAATAAAACTTTCAATTATTTGTTTCGTTAAAATAATTTAAAATAGTGCAGCTTTTTTGATAGTTTGTCCTGTTAGTTTACCTTTGTTTAACATGCTTCTTAACGAAACCACCAAGACTCAAATCAACCTGCCAAAAAACAGTAGCTTAGTTAATTATTCTGTTTTGAAGCAATTTTATTGTAATCAGCCATTCAGAAGCTTTTCCATTAAACACGTAATATCAGGCAAAGAGTATTATAAAGTCAACTCTAAAAATTACTGTGTTGAACAAAATGAATTCTTGATAGTGAATAAACATTCCGAAGGATCCGTAGTGGTTGACAGTAAAGTTGAAGTTAAAGGTTTATGCATAGATGTGTCTCCTGAATTAATCAGTCTTGCTGTATCAAGTGTTATAAATCCACAAGACAAACTTCACGAAGCAGAATTAAACACTTACCTTAACTCACCTGACTTTTTAGATTGTAAATACGACGCCAACAGTAACTCAACAGGTAGGTTTTTAAATGATACGGCAAGAATATTTGAAGCAAATCCAAATCACTACTTTAGTTTTGAAAAAGAGTTTTACTTTAATTTGGCTGAAAAGATTGTAAACGACAATTTACAGAACTTTAAAAAATTTCTACGTATTAAAGCTGTAAAGTCAGAAACTAAGAAAGAGCTATTAAGAAAGTTATTATTAGCCCAAAACCTTATTAACTCCAATTTTCTGGATATAAAAGAGATTAATGAAGTAGCTTTTTTTTGTGGTATTTCGGAATACCACTTCTACAGGCTTTTTAAACATGTTTTTCAAATAAGTCCATATCAACTTTTACTAAAAAACAAATTAAATTATGGGCGACAATTACTATCACAAAAAAACTACTCCATTTCACAAGTTGCCTCTATGTCAGGCTTTGCTGATGTTTCCAGCTTTAGCAAAGCATTCAAAAAAGAATTCCAATTAAGTCCTTCTGCTACGCTTTAATTCCATTCATATTTATTGCTGCACCACAAATTTAGCAGGATTTGACAACATTTCTTTTTTTTATCCTGATACTTTTGTATGAAGAAGTTTAACTTCCTATTATTAATAAAATAAAACAATGAAAAATTTAATCTACACTTTAATACTTGTTATTCCGTGTATAATTAATTCTCAAACCATAAAGAGAAAGGCTGGCTTAGGTGTTGCTTTATACAACAATAATTCTGATACTTTATTTAAAAGATTGAACTTGAAACCAATTGATGGAGCAGTTGTAAGGCTGATTGTTCCGGGCTCCAACGCAGAAATTCTCAAGATATTGCCAAATGACATTATTACAAAAATAAACAATGAAGATATTAAGAGCGCAACTGAATTAATCCAATATGCACAAAAACTAAAACAAGGTGAAAATGTTGAAATTACGATTAGCAGAAAAAACAAACCATTAAAACTTCGAGGAGAGCTAGTTGGTAAACCATATGAAATTGGTAATGACGAAATAAAAGTTAGTTACGGGGAGTTTAAATTTGAAAACACCTTGATTAGAACGATAACCAAAACGCCACTGAAACTCAAGAGTAAAGGCGTTATTTATTTTATACAAGGTATTTCATGTTATTCAGTTGACAACTTAAACTCCCTAGATCCAACCAAACAAGCAATTGATGCATTTGTGAAATTGGGTTATACTTTATTTACAGCTGAAAAACTAGGAATGGGCGACTCCTATTATCATTGCTCCTGTAACGAAATAGGTTTTAATAAAGAATTAGAAGTTTTCATTGAAGGCTACAAGCATGCGATAAATCAATTTCCTAACCAAAAATTGATTCTGTTTGGTCATTCGTTAGGCGGTATTACCGCACCACTAATCGCTGAAAAATTTAAAACTAATGCAGTAATAGTTTATGGTACCGGTTTGAAGCCTTGGAGCGACTACTTACTTGATGCTTACCTCATTCAATCACGTTACTACCAGAGTGACCTTGCCAACCTCAGAGATACACTTGAAAAAGTAAAATTTACGTTTTACAAATTGTTCTACGAAGCAAAAACAAAAGATTTTGCAGTTACAGACCCTCTTGCAAAACAAGCTTCACAGGCTATTCTGAATTACAATTCCAAATCAGGTTACTTTGCAGCAGAAAGAACACTTCAATTTCATCAAGAAATTAACCAACACAATCTTGCTAAAGCCTGGAAAAACTCAAACACAAAAGTACTTGCAATTTATGGAGAATCTGACATTGCCGCTAATAACAAATTTGACACCGAGGAGATTGCAAGGTACATTAATGAATTAAGGCCGGGTACTGCAGAATTCATGTTTGTTCCTAAAACCAATCATACTTTCCAAAAAATAGGTACAATGCAAGACTACGTTAAAATGGAAACTGAAGACCCTAACAAATATCAACTGTTTGCATTAAAACAATTTAATCATGATTTATTTAAAGATATTGATTTGTGGTTAAGCAACAATTTATAATTAAATTAACCATCTATCTCCTTACTATTTGGATGTTTGGTCAATTGAACGCCCAACCAAGCAATTATAAAGGACGTATTGTTGACTCTAATAATGTTCCTTTACGCGATCAAATGATTCAGTTAATTTCTAAACAAGTATTACTAAAAACGGAATTTACCGATAGCTTAGGGTTGTTTGAAGCCAATATTTATGGAGCTAAAGATAGTATTGCGTTAATAATCCACTCAGAAACACTCGGAAGTTCAATTTTTAAGAACATACTCCCCGACACCTTAATTACTTATTGTTTACACACCAGAAATGAAGCCTTAAATGAGGTGAAAGTATACGCAAATCAACCCATTTATAGTCAAAAGAATGGAAAATTTATTTTGAACACCACATCACTTATTGGTGCTAATCAAAATACTCTTTACGAGTTAATAATCAAATCACCGGGTATTACAACTACGAACTCCGGAGAAATAAAATTGCGAGGCAAAGCAGGTGTTATGGTTTATTTTGATGGAAAACCCAGCTACCTAACAGGAACTGATTTAGAAAATTATTTAAAGTCTGTCCCAGCACAAAACATTAAAGAAATTGAATTTATCTACAACCCCGGAGCCATATACGACGCAGCCGGTAATGGTGGAATAATTAATGTTATCAGCAAACGAAACTCATTAGCCGGATTAAATGGATTTGCAAGTGTAGCTTATAATCAAGGAAGATATTCCAAATCAAATACAGCACTTAATATAAATTACACTTCAAATAAATATTCACTTTCCGCATCTATCAATCATTTGTTAAACAATCAATTTCAAGATTTAATTATAAACCGCAACTACACTGAAGTTGTGAGCTCATCAAATTACATATTCAACCAAAACACCTACTTAAGGGTTAAAAGTGTACCCATTTCCGCAAGATTGGGTGTTGATGCGTTTTTAACAAATAAAAGTACCTTAGGCTTCAGCATAAAATCAATGTATACACAAACTGAAAATCAAAAAAGCGGACAAGGAACTTTACAATTAAATGCTTCGGAACCAGATTATGTATACGCAGGAAGCAGTGAAAAAAATATACTATACAATAATAACTACAACGTTAATTATAGATTAAATATAGATAGTTTAGGAAAAAAATGGGTAACCGACTTAGACTATATACAATATGGTTCCAAATTAAGTCAAGATTTTACAAATGAAACAGTTTCTAATCAAGGCAAGAGCTTATATTATGATACCCAACAGGGATTAATGAACTCTGCCATTCAAGTTGTTTCATTTAAAAGCGATTTAACCCTACCGCTTCAATCAAAGGGTAATTTTGAACTTGGACTGAAATCAACTTTGTCCAAAACCAAAAACAATGCATTATACACTATTATTCTAAACGACTCTACTTATATAAACAAACCCCTCAGCAACAATTACAATTACAAAGAATGGATTAATGCCGCTTACGTGAATTACAATACATCTTTTAAAAAAATTAACATACAAACCGGACTTAGAGTGGAGCACACATTATATGATGCTAAACAATACAGCTACATTCAAGTTAAAGACACCTTGTTTGGTAACAATTACCTTAATTTGTTTCCAACCGTTTTTATTGATTATAAATTTGACAGTGCCAGTAAACACGTTTTAGCGATTGATTACGGTAGAAGAATTACAAGACCAACATATAGAGAGCTCACGCCGTTTGTAAGCCCACTTGACAGATATACATTTTATACCGGAAATCCATATTTAAGCCCATCGTTTATGCATAACATTAACCTGTCTTACAACCTACTGAGTAAATTCTTTTTTACTATATCCTTCAGCAAATCAAAAAATCAGTCTAACGAAACAATTCAAATAATAAACGGAACATATTACAGTAGGCCGAATAATTTAGGACAAGCACAAATCTTAAGTCTGAGTTCGCAAGGTACGTTTAATCCATTTAAAAGATTAAACAGTACCTATGTTGTTGAATTGGCAAACGGCCAATACAAAAGCAAGCTATATAATCAATACTTAAATTCATCCGGAACCTATATTTATTTTAATTTAATTAATTCCTTATCAATTTTGAATAATTGGCGAATTGAGATTAGTGGAGATTATTTAAGTGATGTAACAGAAGCACAATTTGTGATTGGTGATTATGGAACACTTAATTTAGGATTACAAAAGACTTTTTTTAAGAATCAGCTTAATTTTAAAATTAGTGTAAACGATATTTTATATTCTTTCAGAACCAGAGGAACAATTAACAATCTGGATGCCGCAACAGCAAGTTGGTTTAGTATCAGAGACACAAGAATTGTGGGAGTTAATCTCTCTTATCGATTTGGTATGAACAACAAAATCAAGAAAGTTTACCAATCTACTTCGGCAGAAAACGAATTAAAAAGAATCAAATAAAAAAACAAACTATGAAAAAAATACCATTTTTAATTTTTAACTTAATTTTAAGTTTAAATTTATTTGCGCAAACTCCAGAATGCGGTCAGCATTTAATTACGGAATCTATTTTAAAAAAACATCCGGAACTAAAACCAAAAGTATACGAATTAAATAGTAATTTTAAATTAAATAATATTAGTGTTGCAAACTATACCATTCCGGTTGTTTTTCATATTTTACACACCGGTGGCGCTGAGTGCATTAGTGATGCTCAAATTTTAAGCCAAATGGCAATACTTAACAGAGATTATCAAAAACAAAATAGCGATACAATTAGTGTTGTTCCAAGTTTCACTAACAACATTGCCAATGTTGGAATAGCATTTAAACTAGCTACCATAGACCCTAATGGTAATTGCACAAATGGGATTATCAGGCATTATGATGTAAACACTAATTGGGACCCTAACAATTTATCGCTATTTGTTTATAGCTGGCCTCGAGACAAATATTTGAATATTTATGTTGTAAAAAATATCATTGGGATTAACGGGGCCTATACTTTTTTACCAGGCACACCTATTCCACCAAACTGCGATGCTGTTGTTTGTATGCATAATTTTGTAGGGAATACCGGTACTACACTAGGTGTAGATTATCGTGTATTAACCCACGAAGTTGGACACTGGTTTAATTTACAACACACCTGGGGTTCAACCAATAATCCAATGGTTGCTTGTGGTGATGATGGTGTAACAGACACCCCGGTTACAAAAGGATTTGTTAGTTGCGCAACGAGTAATGCTGCTATATGCACACCTTCAGTACAAGAAAACGTTCAAAATTACATGGATTATGCTCCGTGTAAATTAATGTTTACTAATGGTCAAAAAACAAGGATGTTGACTTGTTTAACAAGTAACGTTAACAACCGACAAAACTTATATTCAGCCGGGAACCTTGCACAAACAGGTGTTACTACCAGCACACCAAATTGCATTCCAAAAGTTAACGTAGTAACAGCAACACCTTCGGTTTGTGTCGGAAGGTCTTTAACCATTAATTCTTATACCAGTAATGCAAATCCAACATCATACAGCTGGAGCATCTCCGGCGCTGCTACAGCTAATTCTTTCACTAACAGCTCCATTACTATCACAACAACCGCTGTAGGAAATATTACAGTTGCTTGTATTGCCTCCAATTCAAATGGATCCGGTAGTTCAAATATTGTAGTAAGTGCATTAACTTCAACGGTAGCAAGCCCTGGAGCTTATGCAGAAAGCTTTGAAGGAAACAACCTCCCATCAAATTGGTTAAGTTATTCAACAAGCAGTAATACCGTTCTTTGGTCTCAAACAGGTTTAGCTGCCTCTTTAGGCGGTAAAAGTATGTTTATAGACGGATCGCTTACATCGGCCGGAACCACACAAATTCTTGAAAGCCCAAGTTATGATTTAAACAACAATCAAGGGGCCAGCTATACATTTAAATACGCTTATGCTCGCAAATCAGCAACTCATACTGATTACTTTAGTATACAAGGAAGTAAAGATTGTGGTAATAGTTGGCAAACTATTTATTCAACCTCATCCGGAATTTTAAGCAGCGGATCGGGCGGAACAAACTCTGCACCATTCTTTCCTAGCGCTTCACAATGGAAGCTGTATGACTTGAGCGCGCATCCTAACTATTTGAATTTTATCAATGAAAGTAACGTTAAATTTAGATTTGTATTTAGAGCCGATACGGTAACCGGTCAGGGAAACAACTTTTTTTTAGACGAGATTAATCTCAACAGCACAGTTGGTATAAATGAATTATCAAATCTTAGCTTTCTTCAAATATCTCCTAACCCATTTAAAGATGACCTACACATCAAATTAAATCTTCCTTTTAATAGCGTTGTTGACTTCACAATAACAGATGTACTCGGCAGGACACTTGCATACTCTCCTAATTTAAAAATGAATGCCGGAAATAATGAAATAACCTTTTCTGAATTTAATAAACTAAATTCCGGTATCTATTTTGTTAACATTCGTAACTCGCAACTTAACATTAGCAAAAAAATAATCAAACAATAATTTATGAGCGGCAAAAATCTTCTTAACTCTAGTTTCATAAAAACAATTTACATATTCATATTAATTTGTGTATTGTTAATGCTTGCCAAACAAGGTTATTTATTTGGCCAATGGTTAAAAACACAGTAAGAATTCATATTTTATTTAAAACAGAAATTATGTAGCATATAAAACAGAAATTAGTTAAATTTAACCCTTTAATAATTTAACTGTTTATACATGGAAAAATTTGATGTAACCATTATTGGGTCTGGTCCTGGTGGATATGTGGCCGCTATTAGATGTGCTCAACTTGGCATGAAAACCGCTTTAATCGAAAAATATGCTACACTTGGTGGCACATGTTTAAACGTAGGTTGTATTCCTTCTAAGGCGCTGTTAGACAGTAGCGAACATTATTACAACGCCGTACATCATTTCGAAGAGCACGGAATTGACGTTAAATCGCCAAAAGTGAACCTAAAGCAAATGATTGAGCGAAAAAGAGGTGTTGTTAAAATGACTTGTGATGGCATTAATTTTTTAATGAAAAAAAATAAAATTACTGTTTATCAAGGCCATGGTAGTTTTGAAAATAAAAATACAATACAAATCAAAAAGGAAGATGGTTCAATTGAAAAAATTGAAAGCGTCAAGGCTATTATAGCTACTGGCTCAAAACCCTCTTCACTACCGGGAATTGATATCGACAAAAAAAGAATTATCACTTCAACAGAAGCCTTAGAATTAACTGAAGTTCCTAAACATATGATTTTAATTGGCGGAGGCGTAATTGGTTTAGAATTAGGAAGCGTATACGGCCGTTTGGGAAGTAAAATTACTGTTGTTGAATTCATGGATAGGATTATTCCCGGAATGGATGGTGCATTAAGTAAAGAGTTACAGCGCGTTTTAAAGAAAAACTTAGGTTTTGAGTTTTTATTTAAACACAAAGTCACTGGTGTTAAATCCACCGGTAAAGAAGTTACGGTTACTGCATTAAACGCTAAGGAAGAGCCTATTGAAATTAAAGGTGATTATTGTTTAGTTGCAGTTGGCAGAAAACCATACACAGATGGATTAGGTTTAGAGAATGCAGGAATAAAAGTAGACGCAAGAGGCAGAATTGAAACTGACGATCATTTAAAAACCAGCGCTGATAATATTTATGCAATTGGTGACGTAGTTAAAGGCGCTATGCTTGCACATAAAGCTGAAGAAGAAGGCGTTTTTGTAGCAGAGTATTTAGCCGGGCAAAAACCACATATTAACTACAATTTAATTCCCGGTGTTGTTTACACTTGGCCTGAAGTAGCCGCTGTTGGTTATACAGAAGAACAATTAAAAGAACAAGGTAAAAAATACAAGGTTGGTAACTTTCCATTTAAAGCAAGCGGTAGAGCAAGAGCAAGTATGGATACTGACGGTTTTGTAAAAGTATTAGCCGACGAGGCCACCGATGAAATACTAGGAGTTCATATGATTGGCCCTAGAACAGCGGATATGATTGCTGAAGCGGTTGTAGCGATGGAATATAAAGCAAGCGCTGAAGACATCAGCCGCATGAGTCATGCTCATCCTACTTTTACAGAAAGTATGAAAGAAGCATGTTTAGATGCAACAGGCAAAAGAGCACTTCACATTTAATAATAAAACATCAAAAGGCAAGTTTACAGCTTGCCTTTTTTAATTCTAATCCCCATGGAATATCCTAATTGTCCTAAGTGTAAAGGTACCAACACCTATTTGTACGATTCTAATTTTGTTTGCCCTGACTGCTTTCACGAATGGCGCGAAGAAGATGTAGTTGCAGAAGAACCGGTTGAAGAAAGTTTAATTGTGAAAGACGTAAACGGAGTTGTTTTAAGCAACGGCGACAGTGTTGTTACGATTAAAACGCTTCCTGTAAAAGGTTCTTCACAATCCATAAAAGCAGGAACTAAAGTAAGAAACATTAAATTAGTTCAAGGCGACCACAACATCGATTGCAAAATAGAAGGCTTTGGGGCTATGGCACTAAAAAGTGAATTCGTAAAAAAGGCCTAAACCTATTACGGCTTATACTCACTTTTGTGGCTATCATTTTGCTCATTAATAGCATCAGTGTCATCATCCGTTTCCTTTAGTTCATAATGCTTTTCTTTTTCAAGATTAACGTTTACAATTACCGGAGGCGCAGTAGGTTGAGATACCCAAGCATTGCCGTTATAGAAATAATAATGATTCCTCCAGTTATCCCAGTATAGATTGTACTTCGGAAAAAAGATCCATCTGCGATTATATCCAAAACCCGGTCTCCAAACTGGATGATACACAACAATTTTGTGGGGTCTGTATGGGCTGCGTCTTACCACCACTTTACCGTGACCCCTGTGAGGATGACGACCGTGAGGTCCTCTTCTTTGACCGAAACTATTAATACTAATGCTTAATAAAAACACTAATACAATTAAAAATAACTTGTTCTTCATGGCTTTTTATTTTTTGACTTAAAGGTAAAACTAAGGTTTAATTATAAATTATCTTTTTTAGCTTTTTTCGTCGAAACGGCACTAAGCATTTAAAAAGTAAAAATTAGCCTCTAAATATCGATTAGTTTTCAATTCTTTAAATGTCTTAATACCAAGGCTTTTAAACACATCCGCTTGTGTTGGATTCATGTAAATTATCAATGTTTTTGATTGTGTACTTTCTTTAATCTTCTTTAAAACCTGTTTAAGAACACTATCACTAAATGGATTAAAAAGAAAATAAACCGCCGTTTCATTCTTAAACTTATGCTCTAAGGCGTTGCAATGAATAAACTCTGCTCGACTATTAATTATTGCTGCATTTGCCTTAGCGGTATCAATCAGCTCTTTATCCAAATCGATTCCTGTTACACGCCGGTAACCCATTTTTTCTGCTACAAAACAAACCCTTCCTTTTCCACAGCCTATGTCTGTATAACTGGCATCTGGTAATATAGTTAAGGACTCCTTTATGAGTTGTTCCAACACCCAATAATTAGCCCCTTGGTAATGAAAAAAGTCTGTTGAGTTGCTGACTTTAACACCTGCGGTTTGGATGTTATATTTTTTTTCTGCTTCGGATTCATAATTAATGATTTTGAATGTGTTCCTGATTCCTCTTAAAACCAAAGACCTGAAAAAATAGTAAACAAGTAAAAAATAATTCATTTGAAAAGCCATGTAAATTTACTACCTTCATTTCAATATTAATAGAATAAGCATGGCAAAAACAGAAATAGTTACAGTTAACGATTATATCAAAACAATTGAGCCTTCAAAAAAAGAAGCGTTTGAAAAATTAAGAGCTGTTATTGTAAAAAATTTACCTAAGGGTTTTGAAGAGTGTCTTAATTATAAAATGCCCTCTTATGTGGTTCCTCATAAACTTTATCCAAAGGGCTATCATTGCGATACCAGTTTACCATTGCCTTTTTTAAGTATTGCTGCTCAAAAAAACTTTATTGCCTTTTATCATATGGGTATTTATGCCGATAAAAAACTAACCGATTGGTTTGTTGAAGAATACCCTAAACATTGCAAATCTAAATTAGATATGGGCAAAAGTTGTATCCGCTTTAAAAAAACAGATGATATTCCTTATAAACTTATTGAACAGTTGGTTAAAAAAATAAGCCCAAAAGATTGGATAAAATTGTATGAAAGTGCGTTTAATAAATAGCTCTATACGCTATTTCTCAAACACGTTATAAATTCTTCCTTGTCTCCAATAATCAACCGCCAGATACCACTGGTCTTTATAATATTGGTTTCTATCTAAAGTATAGTCATTATTACTAAATGGGCTTTGTTCTTTGTGAAAAATAAACCGAAACGAACTTGGATTACTTTCAATACCATATACCCAAGTTTCCGTATGGTTATTCTTATAAACATGAGTTGGTCTGCCAAACACAACAAAAATCATTCCTCTGTCCGTTTTCCAACCTTTATTAAAACTGGTATATAATTTGTTTGATTCTTTCACTCTGTTATAATAACGTTTTAATAATTCCTTAGCACGTTCATTGCTACCGCCCAAGGCTAACCAAAACTTATCTATAGCAGCTTTTTGATCTTCTGCGGCGGTACAGGTTTCGTACTCTTGCTTAGTCATGATATAGCGCGTACACAAAATCATTTCCTTAATATTACTTACGCCCGGAAAAGCCTCATCGTAAGCGTATAGACTCAAGCCTTCGTTGTTTGAAGGATCAAACCTAATGTGGTAAAAACCTGTCTCCGGCATTTTTATAGAAACGTTTGATGTGCTTAAATTAATTGTAAAAGTACTGTCAGGTTTGTATTTAAACTCCTCTGTTACCTTTGTTGAAAAAGGAGGTAGAGCAATTGCAAATTCTTTAAAAAAACAATCAACCGTAGCGCTGGCTCTGCTTATTGTATTAAGCTGAATATTAACCTCCTGATAAGGTAAAAAAGAATTTTTATAAGAAACCTTGTTATTCGCTGTAATTAAAAAATTTTGTCGCGACAGGTAATTTTTCCTGTTGATTATGGTGTTTTGAGTGTATTGCGTTTTTTTGTTTTCGTCGGTAACAGAAATCATAAGGTTATAGTTGTCGCCAGGTTCTGTTCTTATTTTAAACTTACTTACAATTTTTTTTGTTTGAATTTGTTCATCTGCTCTGTCTAATAATTTAAAAGAGGCGCTGTCTATTACTTTTTTTGAAGACGTTTCGCTAGTAACCTCATATTTAATTTTCATCTCAGCATAAAACTGAATGGTTGTGTCAGGTCGTTTATAAATAAGGTTTTCGTTATCAATACTTAGGTAAACTACCGAAGAAGTCTCTGAATCGTTAAACACAACAGCATTCACCTCTAAAAGTTCATTATCCGGGTTTGTGATTGATTTTGTTGGTTTTACCGTATATCTATTCTGTTTAGAAACACAGGCGCCAATTAGAATAAAAAAAAGAATATAAGTCTTAAAAAAGCGCATATAACAAAGGTATAAAAACTTATATTTGTTTATGCGAATAAAATATAATTGGCTGAGAATTTTAGGTGTTTTGGCGCTTATTCTATTTGTTTATGTGTTTTTTAAAATTGTTATTTATTTAACAATAGCAACGGTTTTATTTTTAATTGCTTATCCGTTAACTTATCGTTTAGAAAGACTCAGAATTGGGAAATTTAAATTACCTGATGCCATAGCTGCAGGAATAACATTAGCCTGCGTCGTTGGCGTTTTTACTTTTATGTTTTACCTAATTATTCCTCCATTAGTGACTGAAGTGAACAACTTATCTTCTTTAAATTTTTATGATGTGTTGCACAATACACTCAATCAGTTTCCAAACATCCATTCGATGCTTAACAAACTTGGTTCAGAAGAAGAATTAAAACAAAACATCAACGCCCAGCTTCATCAATTTGCAACAACCAACAACATTACACACCTGTTAAACAACATCACAGGCTATGCGGGAACAATACTTGGCGGCACCTTATGTGTGTTGTTTATTACTTTCTTTTTTCTTAAAGACGAGTCTTTAGTTAAACAAGGGCTTGTTTTAATTGCCCCGAAAGGTAAAGAAAAGGAAATGCGCGATATTTTTAAGACCAGCAAAAAAATGTTGAGTAATTACTTTGCCGGTTTGTTTATAGATATGCTTATTGTTGGCGTGGCTGTATTTACCGTTCTAACCATTTTTGGAATTAAAAACGCAGTAATTATTGCTTTTGTTGCCGGTATTTTAAACGTTATTCCTTATGTTGGTTCTGTTATAACCATGTTGCTCGCCATTTTTTTAGGCGTTAGTGGTTGTATCAGTGCGGGGCATTATGATTTAATTGGACCAACTATTAATAAAATTTTCTTTTCTCTATTAAGTATTAATTTAATTGATGGTTTTTTAATTCAGCCGTTTATATTCTCGAGCTCAGTTAAGGCTCATCCATTAGAAATATTTATTGTTACCTTAATGGCGGGTACCTTGGGCGGTATCATTGGAATGGTGGTAGCTCTTCCTGTATACACACTTATTCGTATTACAGCAAAAGAATTTTTAACTCACTTGAAGTTTTTTAAGAAAATTAGCGACACAATTGAAGAATGATGAAAAATATTTTACTCTTTTTAAAAAATCTTGAAGAACACAATACCAAAGAATGGTTTGAAGCAAATAAACCAACCTATTTGCAAAACAAAAGTCGCTTTGATGATGTTATTAACTCCCTAATCAAAGAAATCAGAAAATTTGATAAAACGATAGAGCCGGAATTAGAAGCTAAACATTGTGTGTTTAGAATATACAAAGACGTGAGGTTTAGTAAGGATAAATCGCCTTATAAAACCAACATGGGCGCCAGCATTAACGCTGGTGGTAAAAAAAGTCCAACTGCAGGTTACTACCTACACATTCAAAACAACAGGAGTTTTTTAGCAGGAGGTATTTATATGCCTATGCCGGATGTTCTAGCGAAAATTCGACAAGAAATTGATTACAACGCGAAAGCCTTTAACAAAATACTTGATTCTAAAAACTTTAAGCAATTCTTTAATGGAATTGATGAAATGGATAAACTTAAAAATCCTCCGAAAGGATATGACAGCAACCATCCATTGATAGAAGTATTAAAAAACAAACATTTTACGGTGAGCTACCCTCTTTCCAACAAAGAGGTAACCTCACCTAACTTTGAAAAAACTGTCATAGAAGGATTTAAAGCAATGAAGCCCTTTTTAGACTTTTTAAATACCGTACATTCATAATTTTACTTTGAACAAAACATTTACATATACATTTAATACACAGGGTGACTTTGAAATTAAAGTCACTACTTTTTTTGGTTTAGAAGAAATACTTGCCAAGGAACTTTTAAAATTGGGCGGCAAAAACATTGTACCATTTAAGCGCGGGGTAGCCGTTACAGGGGATATTGGCTTTCTGTATAAATGTAATCTCTGCTTACACACTGCCTTAAAAGTTTTGGTTCCGATAGCTAAGTTTCAGGCAGACAACGAACACCAGTTATATGATGCAATTAAACTAATGCCATGGGAACAGTTTATTGATGTTACTGACGGTATAATGGTTGAAAGCGTTTTAAACACAGAACAGTATACGCATAGCTTATTTGTATCGCAAAAGATTAAAGATGCCATTGCTGACCGTTTCAGAGAAAAAACCGGTAAACGACCAAGCGTAGATCTTATTCGTCCTACATTTAAACTTTACGTTCACATTTATAAAAACGAGATTAGTCTTAATTTAGACAGCAGTGGTGATCCTTTATATAAAAGAGGTTACCGTAGTGATATTAATGAAGCGCCGTTAAAGGAAGTTTTAGCCGCCGGCCTAGTAAAATTAAGTGGTTGGGAACCTCATTTATTATTAATTGACGGCATGTGTGGTGCAGCTACTATTGCTATTGAAGCAGCGTTAATTGCTAATCAAATACCGCCGGGTTACTACAGAAATGATTTTACATTTATGCGTTGGCGTAATTTTGACGAAAAGCTATATGACTTAATTTTTGAAAGCAGCGTTAACAAAATTAAAAACGACCCGGTACAAATAATTGCAAATGATATTCATGCGCCAACTTTAAAAAAAGCAAAAACCAATACCATTAACGCAAAAGTAGATGACGTGGTAAAATGCACCAATCATTCTTTTTTTGACTTAAAGCCTGAACGAAGCGGTGGTGTTATCATTCTTAATCCACCATATGGTGAGCGTTTACCTGTAAAGGAAGTAACTGAGCTGTATAAAGAAATTGGCAACAAACTAAAAAAAGATTTTCAAAATTTTAATGCCTGGATGATAACGAGTAATCCGGATGGTATTAAATCAGTTGGTTTGAGGCCGTCGCGTAAAATTCAAATTTATAATGGCGCATTGGAATGTAGGTATTTAAAATACGAATTGTACGGCGGAACCAAAAAGGTTCACAAACTAAATCCGGATCATATAGGGATGTAGCGTTGCGGATGTGTTATAGCTAATATTATTCTATTAAAATTTACAACCTAAACTTAGAAATAATGTTCTGCCATTTCCCGGCATTAATCCCGGACCAGGATATCCTCCGGCTCTACGAGTAAAATAACTTACGTCTGCTAAATTATTAACTCCAGCTTTTACATTATATTTTTTAGCAAAAGAATAACTTAAACTTGCGTCCATAATTGTATAAGAAGGGATTAATCCATTCGTGGCTGTTGCATTAGCTTTTTCAGTATTATCGGCATCAGAAAACACAGAGCTTACAGAATTAACCTGATAGGTAATAGAAAAAGTCTTATAAATGTATGTAACACCATACCTTTGAATTGAAGTAGGCGCATTCTCAACTTTTTTACCTACTCTTGTTTTTAATGGATCATTAACAATTGCTGGGTTATTCCATTGAGTGTATTCGGCTTCAATAAAAGCTAATGATGCGTAAGCATTTAGTCGACCTAACTTTTTTGTGTTTTCAATCATTCCTAATAAGTCTAATTCTATATAAGATTCGATGCCTTTGCTAACAGATGTACCAATGTTCGTTTTAAAAGGTAATCCATTATCAGTTATCGTACCGATTCTATTATCATAGTGCAAATAAAAGGCACCAATATCAAAGTTTAAAAATTGCTTTACTGTTCCCCTGATGCCCCCATCAAAATTATAGCCAGACGCATCCTTTAAATTTTTATCAATTACTTCTGTTGTAGACGAGGGCGTTAAATCTGAAAATAAAACAGGTCTGTAATTTTGGGTGTAATTAGCATATAAATTAATTGTTTTAGAAATTTCATATTGCGTTCCCACCCCCATCAATATGAATTGCCTTTCTGAACGGTTATTAAATTCACCGGTATTATTAACTAAAGACGTATTAATGTTTCCGTTGTTTACATTAATAATATTTTCTACTCTTGCTCCAGGAGTAATGCTTAGTCTTTTACTTATTTTAAATAAATGCTCCGCAAATAACGATATGTTGTTGGTAGTATAATTAAGCTTGCGCGTATAATCCTGAGTTAAATTTAAATCAAAATTTGCGTCGGCTGTTCCTTTGCCCAATTGCATTCTATCAGTTGAACCATTATAATACCTCATCCCTATCGAAATTGCGTTTTTCTGATTAAAAAATTGATATTGATGAATAAACCTTAATTCCGCTCCTCCGCTTAAATAAGTGTCTCTATCAACTTGTCGTGGATTGTATGATTTAATCGTGTTGTTAAATGTATCTCTTGTGGTAATAGAAGCAACAAACCCGACACTGTTGCGCTGAGCATACAAACCAAAAGCTTTTAAATTTAGTTTAGTGTTTTCACTGAACAGATAGTCAACATCTAATGCTGCAATTTTCCAAGGTGCGCTCATCCAGTTTCTGTTTCGAAGAGATTGTCTTGGATCAGCTTTAAATAATGAATCCGTTAAACCACCCGGTTGCTGACTTACAAAATCCATGGATGTAAGCTGTAGGTTAGCTGTTAGTTTGCTAGTAAACGAATACGTTAAGGAGGCGTAACCTGTATTAATGGTATAATGATTGTTTTTTCTCCAACTATCGGCATTCCTGTGATGAAAAAACGCGTAATAAGAAAATTTCTTATGTGTTCCCCCAATTGCGTTATAGGAATTAAACAAACCAAAACTACCCACTGTTTGTTGTGTTTCATATGTAATGGGTTTGTTTGCGTTACCCTTTTTAAAAACATAATTTAGCATCCCACCAAATTGTGGTCCATACTGAAGCGCTCCTGCTCCTCTGATAATTTCAACTTTATCAATGGCCTCTAAGGGCGGCGTATAATAGGCCTCAGGATAACCAAAAACATCGCCACTTATATCATAACCATTCTGTCTTGTGTTAAACTCCCACGAACGATTAGGACTTAATCCTCTCGTAGAAATACCCGTTTGAATGCCTGAGCCATCATTTTCCCAAACGCTTACTCCTGGTACTTTTCCAAATACCTGTCTGGAATTGTTTACTGATAAATCAGCATCAATGTTTCCAAGTTTTATAATTTCGTTTTTTTTGCCAGAGTAAATTATAGTTCCCTCAACTTCCTTTTTTCTCTCTATCTGATTTAACTCCGGACGGTAAACAACTTCCACATCCTTTAAATCTATTGCCCTAGATGTGTCAACTTGGGCTAGTATATTAAAAGACATAATAGAACAGCCAACATTTAATATTACATACCTTGTATTTAGTTTCATAACACCTTATTATGTGGCAAAGAAAGCACAAGTGCATTAATTATGAAATACCCAAAAAAAGGTATTTTTATCCATTCTAAATAAAACGCAAAACGGCCGCTCAATTTGAGCAGCCGTTTTATTTTGTTATTTAAAAGCGAATTATTTCTTTTTACAACAGGTTTTGCCTTCTTTGTGGCAAGCTTCTTTACAAGCATCTCCACATTTACCAGCCTCACATTTTTCTTTGCATTGTTTGTGTGTTAAGTCTTTACAGCACTTACCTTCTTTGTCAACACAAGCTTTCCCCTCACAACCTTTTGTTTCGCAGTTTTTGCAGCAGTCTTTATCAGTACATTTATTTTTTTTGCATTTTTCAATACATTCTTTGCTGCATTTATCAGTACAACATGCAGGTTTATCGTTGTTTAACGTTTTAAAGCTAAAGCTTAAAAGGCAAACTAATGCCATTAAAATATTTTTCATTGTTTTTTGTTTTAAATGTTAATTAATTGTTTTGTTTTACCCTTTTTAAATGCTAATTCAAAATCTAACGAATTCCTTAACCAATGGGCAATGGCGTATTTAATTTATGAAGCGTTTAAGCTTAACAAATTAAAATTGTTTAATAATTAATTAAACAATTGGCGGCCTTAACAATGAATTTAAAAATCCGGAAGAAGTGGATTGTTGTGTGCTGAAATACAAGCAAGTTGATTGCGAATGGAAAAACTGAACTCTATATGATTTGTTTATGTAACCTGTAATAAAGTTAAGCGTTAACGAAGTACCCGGCACTTTTTCACAACAATCTTTCTCAGAACAACAAGATTCGGTCTCATCATCACCACAACAAGAATCATCCTCTTTACTACAAACGCTTACTTCTTCCTGAATCGGTTGTGTAAAATACCAATAACCCAGGTTGTTTAAACCAAAAGAAATACCTAAAAGAATTATGATTACGTGTATTTTCACTTTTACAAAGGTACTGATTTTTAATGAAATAAGCATCAAAATCAAGTAAAATTCGTTAAAATTCTTACATTTGTGGTTAGATTTATAATGATTTGAAATGCTTACTCGTTACTTTGTTTTACTCATAATGCTGGCTTTCACAGGGCTTGTAAAATCTCAACAGGTTCAAAACAGTAATTACAGTACCGTTGGTTATATAAAAGATGATGGTACGGTGCAAAATCAAAACTATTCGACTATTGGTTATATTAAAAAGGATGGTACGGTTCAGAATCAAAATTATTCAACCATTGGTTATATTAAGGATAATGGCACCATTCAAAACCAAAACTATTCAACCATTGGTTATATTAAAGATAATGGCACCATTCAAAACCAAAACTACTCAACAATTGGTTATATAAAAAGTGATGGCACTTTGCAAAATCAAAATTACAGTACTGTTGGTTATACCAAAAACATCAATAAAAAATGGGCAGCAGCAGCAACCTTCTTTTTCTTTTTTAATTTAAAATAACAAACAATTTAAAACACAAAACAATGTCAACGCAACCAATTAAAAATGTAGAATACGGATTAGAAAAAATATTTGAAGGAGCTCAGGATTTTTTACCCCTGTTAGGAACGGATTATGTAGAATTTTATGTAGGTAACGCCAAACAAAGCGCACATTTTTATAAAACAGCCTTTGGTTTTCAATCATTTGCATATGCCGGCTTGGAAACGGGCTTAAAAGACAGAACCTCTTATGTTTTAAAACAAGATAAAATTAAACTGGTTTTAACAACGGCACTAACCAGCGATTCGGTAATTGGAGAACACGTGAAAAAACATGGCGACGGTGTAAAGGTTATTGCGCTGTGGGTTGATGATGCCACCAAATCATACGAAGAAACAACAAAACGCGGAGCTAAGTCTTTTATGAAACCAACTGTTGAAAAAGATGAACATGGCGAAGTAGTAAGAAGTGGTATTTACACCTATGGGGAAACAGTGCATATTTTTGTAGAAAGAAAAAATTACAAAGGCACTTTTTTACCGGGATTTAAACCATGGGTAAGTGATTATAATCCAAGTCCTGTTGGCTTAAAATTTATTGATCACATGGTTGGCAATGTTGGCTGGAATGAAATGAACCCAACCGTAAAATGGTACGAAGACGTTATGGGTTTTGTAAATTTTTTAACTTTCGACGATAAACAAATTACAACAGAATACTCTGCCTTAATGAGTAAAGTAATGAGCAACGGCAATGGTAGAATTAAATTTCCTATTAACGAACCGGCAGAAGGTAAAAAGAAATCACAAATAGAAGAATACATTGATTTTTATGAAGGAGCGGGTGTACAACATTTAGCATTAGCTACAGATGACATTATTAAAACAGTTTCTGAGCTGAGGGCAAGAGGTGTAGAATTTTTACCTCCTCCTCCACAAGCTTATTATGATGATATTCCGCGTCGTTTAGGTACACATATGAGTGTAATGAAAGAAGACATTAAAAAACTACAAGAACTTTCTATTTTGGTTGATGCTGACGAAGAAGGATATTTGTTGCAAATCTTTACCAAACCTGTTGAAGACCGCCCTACTTTATTTTACGAAATCATACAACGTATGGGCGCAAAAGGCTTTGGTGCCGGTAACTTTAAAGCCTTATTTGAAAGCATTGAAAGAGAGCAAGCTTTAAGGGGGACTCTTTAAAAATATTTTATACTTATTGCATAATTATTTATAACATTTAGCCATGAAAAGTAAAATTGTTACATTATTCTCAATTATTAATTTAACATTACTATCTCAACCGGGTTCCATAGACCTCTCGTTTGATCCAGGAACAGGAGCAGGAAATAATTGGGTTAAGGGGATTGCGATTCAAAACGATGGGAAAATTATACTTGGTGGTGCATTTACTTCGTTTGCCTCATCAACACAAAATCGTTTGGTCCGTGTTAATAATAACGGCACTGTTGACAACACATATAATATTGGTACAGGGCCAAGCAGCTGGGTAGAATGTATTATTAATCTAAGCAACAATAACAGCATTATTGCCGGAGATTTTAGTTCGTATAATGGCACGAATCGAAATTATATTGCCGGCGTCAATTCTTCCGGTGGCTTAGACGCAAGCTTCACACCTAGTGCTATTCCAGGAAGTTATGTGAATGATATCGCCCTTCAATCAGATGGAAAGATAGTTGTTGGTGGTATTTTTTCTAAAGCAATTACACGTTTAAACAGTAACGGAACACTTGATGCAAGTTTTAACAATGGCACAGGAGCAGATGACTGGGTAGAAACAGTGGCCGTTCAGAGTGATGGAAAAATTCTAATTGGTGGTATATTCTTAAATTACAACGGGGTTACACGTAACCGAATTGCTCGTCTAAATGCAGACGGTACATTGGACAGCTCTTTTGATCCTTTGGCTGGAGCGAGCTCAGCCGTAAGAGACATTTGTATTCAACCTGACGGAAAGATCATTGTGGTTGGTGAGTTTAGTACTTTTAACGGTAACCCTAGCAGCCGTATTGTTCGATTAAACCCAAACGGTAGCGTTGACAATAGTTTTAATGTTGGTACTGGTGCATCAGGTAATATTTTGAGTTGTGAGTTACAATCTGATAATAAAATTATTATTGGCGGAAACTTTACATCATATAATAGCAATAGCAGTAGCAGGCTTGCAAGATTAAACGACAATGGTGGATTTGACAACACGTTTAATACTGGCAGTGGTGCGAACGGTACAGTTAGAAAACTAACCCTTCAAAGCAATGGAGCTATAGTAATTGGTGGCGATTTTACTTCTTATAACGGCATCACCCGCAATCGAGTGGCTCGTGTTTTAGGCGGAAACGCAACATCAATTAAGTATCAAGAAAACAACTTAAGCGTTAATGTCTTTCCTAATCCTTGTCAAAACAAAGTAACGATAGAGTTGCCTGCAGACGCTATTGAGGTTAATGTTTTTTCAATTACTGGTCAATGTTTAATTCACACAATTCCTTCAGAAGAAGAAAAAATCCAAGGATTTATAATTCTGAATACAACGGAATTAAAAAACGGTATTTACTATTTGAAGATTACGGGAGAACTTGCTAATTCTACAGCCAAAATAATTAAAAACTAAATGCTTAAAAAGAAGTTTGAATACACTGGTTGGAATGGTTTATTAAACAGGTAATAATTATTGTGCTTTTAGTTGGTTAGATTATTGAGTTGGTTAATTAGAAGGCATCACTTTAGTTAAAACAAAGTAAATTTGTTATAAATCATTTACCCAGATTATTTTACCGGTTGTTAAATCAATGCTTATTAATTTAAGTTGAGTAACAAGGATTAATTGGTTATTAATAATGCCGCTCCAGTTATAATTATAAACAGGGTTGCCTTTGCTAAATACGGTTTCAAAAGCGCCCTTTTCTCTAGCTTTATAAAGGTCGAAATAAACTCCAGGTAGTTTGGTATCCCAAATTTTTTTAAGGTTATTTATTCCGTCGTATTCTATTTTACTTATAACAGTATAAGCCGTGTCTGTAATGTTTTCTGATGAATGAACAAAAAAACTACTTTGTTTTTCAAGTAAAAGCGAATTAGATGGCAGATAGCCGGTTTTATTTTCTGAATTCTGTCTAATTTTAATAAGGACTTTTTTATTTGTTTCTAAAAGTAAGTTCGCGCTAATAAACTCAAGGTTAAAATTATTCTCTTTTGAATTTTTTTGAAGAGCACATTTTAAAGCATTTGTGAAACTAAAATAAACAGAGTCGTTATATTGCGCGTGAGAAGCTTTAAACTGTACATCATTCTCAAAAGCAATTTTTTCGTTTTTCGCTTTTGTTACTGTGTTTTGTTTCGGATTATATAAGTAGGCGTCTCCCTGAATATTAGTGATTAAAATACTCTCGCTTTCTTCATCAATTTTGTACATCTTTTTTATTTCATACCACTTCGGCCTTGCAAATTCAAAGTTTTTGAAAGCATCCTTCTTCCTTAATTGTTCTTCATTTAAACTCATCTCCAGATTATTGACGCTCCTGCAATGAAACCCATCTTTTTCATTTGTGTAAAACCAAAGCAAGCCGTTTAATTCACCCAACAGTTCGCTTTTACTATCGTTATCGTTTCCGGTTTTTACTCTATTTAAAAGCTTGCCGGTGTTTGCATCGTAGCTAGATATGCGGAATTCATTATAACCACTTATGTGTGTACTTCCTCCACCACTTTTTTTACTGGTAGCCTGAAAAATTAATTCTTGTTGAATTAATTTTGGGTTTAGTCCATCAAGCACAATAATTGTTTCTTCAATGTCGTCTGCGTTATCTTCTAAAACATTTTTATGAAAACACGAGCTAAAGAAAACTACTGTTATGACACATATTATTAACTTGCTTTTTTTCATATTACTGATACTAAGATAAAAGAAATTTTTATCAAAGATTAAGCAACAAATCCTCTTTTCATTTAATTTTCTCTCTTAAAAGGATATTTATCTTCTGAATTATTTAAAATCTACTTCTTCCTAACTAATACGAAAAAGCCAAGTACATTTATAATGGGCTAGGAATGTAGTTGTTGTTACAAATAATTTTACTACCTTAGTTCAAGAATAATTATTATGAATAAAGCGATTCCAAACTTGTTTTTTGTTGTTGTGTTTCTAATCGGTCTTTTTAAATCAAGTTCGACTTTTGCGCAAACTGGCGAAGCAATCAATTTCGATGGGGTTAATGATGTTATAAATTTTACAAATGCACCTGCATTACAATTAAATAATGGAACAGTAGAAGCTTGGATTAAAATACCTATTTCAGGTGCCGGTTTTTCACACAGAAGCGTTGTGGTTAAACAATGGGCTTATGGTTTGTTTTTATTAAATAACAGGCTAGCTGCATATGATTGGGTAACGACAGGTACTTTTACTGCAGGAATAGCATTAAATGATAATAATTGGCATCACGTAGCCTTCTCGTTTCAAAATGGTGTAACAAATGGTTCAAGACTATATATTGATGGTGTGGCCACAGGCCCTGCGTTCACATATAATATTCATAACCAAGGAACTATTCCTGCAGTTGGTGGAAATCCTTGGTCTGGTCAATACCTTAATGGCACAATCGATGAAGTCCGTATTTGGAATACTTTGCGAACACCATGCGAAATCAGCGCTTATATGGGTTACGAAATTCCGAATTCGGCACCTGGTTTAGTTGCTAATTACCACTTTAATCAAGGCATTGCTGCTGGTCCAAATTCAACAGTGACATCTTTAACAGACTTCAGTGGTAATGGATTTACAGGCGCGCTCTCAGGCCTAACTTTAACCGGTTCTACATCAAATTGGGTTGCTGGCGGTGTCATTACATCTACCATATTACCTTCTGTTAGTGTACCTACACTATCAATTCTTGGTCCCACAGTAATTTGTAGTGGTTCATCAACCAATTTAACAGCAAGTGGGGCAAATACTTATACATGGACATTAGGGCCGAGCACCTCTACTTTGGCGGTTTCACCTAGCGTTTCAACTACATACTCTGTTGTTGGCACAGCAAGCAACGGCTGTGTTTCTAACATAACAACTCATACAATTAATGTGAACCAATCACCAACTGTGGCAATTAATAATTACAGCATTTGCGGTAATGGTCCTGTTGGGGTATTAAGTGCAACAGTTAGTGGTACAGGTCCTTATACATACACATGGAGTAATTCTGCAACAACCTCAACTATCAGTGGACTCACTTCAGGAGTATATTCATTAAGTGTAATGTCAGCAAACGGTTGTTTTGAAGTAAAAAACGCTACTGTTAATATATACCCGAACCCTACTCTATCAGTCAATAATGGCACGATCTGTTCAGGATCTAATTTTACGATAAACCCGACTGGTGCTTTAACATACACATATAGTGGCGGTGCTGCCATTGTTAGTCCAACCACTACATCTACCTATACTATTACAGGCACTAATTCATTTGGTTGTAATGCTACGTCTGTAATCAATATCTCTGTTAACGGACTTCCTATTGTAACAGCTGTAAGTTCAAACAGCGCATATATTTGTATTGGTCAGTCGACCAGTTTAACTGGAAGTGGCGCTAATACCTATTCTTGGAATACTGGTGTTACAGCTTCTGTTATTGTTGTTACCCCAACAGTATCTACAACTTACACCTTAACTGGTACAGACGCCTATGGTTGTTCGGCTAATGCAATTATTTCTCAGTCCGTATCTTCATGTACTGGAATTAATGCTTCTTTGTCAAATCCATCCACTAGCCTTATGATTTATCCAAATCCAAGTAATGGCGAGCTCTTCATTTCTTCGGAACAACCAATTAGCCTAAAACTAATAAATGAAGCGGGTATGATTGTTAAAACAATAAATTTAAACAAAGACAATAATAGAACTGTAAAAATTGATGCTCTTGTACCTGGGATATACATATTAATTTCAAATGAAAACAACTACAAGCAAAAAATAATTGTTTCAAATTAAGACACCTGTAAATAACAGATTAACAACAAGACAACCACTTTTAAACAAATATAATTAGGCAAGCCTGTAATTCTTCCAAAGCATTTCTAATAAAGTATTTCTTAATAAGTATTAAATTGAATTAAACTTAAACTACTATACCTCCTCCACTTTTTTTACTCGTAACCTGAAAAAACAATTCCTGTTGAATTATTTTTGAGTTTAGTCCATCGTGAACAATGATTGTTCCTTCAATGTCGTCAGCACTATCTTCTAAAACATTTTTATGAAAACATGAGCTAAACAAAGCTAATGTAATAGCGCTTATTATGAATTTAAGTGTCCTCATAACTACTCCCTTAAATAAAGTGATTTTTGTTTATAATTTCGTTTTATAATAACGGCTTCTAAGATGCCTTTATTCGGGACAGAAGAAAACTAATTTGGACTAATAAACTACTTCACTGCATCCAACTTCTTTTTTGTTTCATCCAAAGTTGTTTTTTGTTTAGTTATTTCTGTTTTTTTCTCGGCTAATTTTTCTTCTGTTTTTTTAATGTCCTTTTCAGCATCTTTAATTCTGCCGTTGTACTTGTTTATATCGTCTTTTAAGTTTCTTTTTTCTTTTTCTAAGTCCGCTAATTGATCCGTTAATTTCTCATATATCTTTTTAGAAGCTTTTGCTTGTTCTTCAACTGCACTTGAGCTAGCTTCCACTACTTTCTTTTGAATATCAACCTCTGCCTTTTTCTTTATTATCTCGCCCTCCTTAGCTGCAATAGCCGTTTCGTTTTTGGAAATTTTTGCTTTATTGTCTGTGATATCGTTTTTTAAATTTTCTATTTTTTTCTCTAAATCCTTTTGATCGTCTTCAAGATTAGCTAATTTTTTTTCATTATCCTTAACTAAATCGGTTAAAGGGGCCTTGGTTTGTTTGATGGCAAACTCCTTAATCAGTTTTTCAAAGTAATTGTATTTTTCTTTATCTCCACTACTGCTTAAATAGGTGCCTCCTAAGTCAACAGCAGTAGCCATTTTAACTGTTCTATCTTTTTTATTGGCAAAAAACAACGTGTAAACATCTACTGTATTGTTGCCCCACTCTTTCACCAATAAGTTATCAGCAAATACTTGCCCCTTACTATCTTTTACTGATTCATGTTTATAGTCCTTCAAAACCTTTTTCCAGGCACTTAACACGTCGTCTAAGTTGTTTTCATAAATAGTAGTTACAATGGCGTTTTGAGAGCCGGATGAAAAGCTCTCTTTACTTTCATTTGTAGTGATATTTTGACCGTTTAATGCGCTAAATAAAGTTATTAAACTTATGGTGATCTGTTTTTTCATACTTAATCCAAGTCCCAAACGCTTGGGCGTTTTTTAGTGTAAAATGGTTTAAAATAATTTTTGTGTTCGAGCAAAAAAGCTAAAATGAAATAAATAATAATTGGACTACCGAAAGTAAAAAACGACAGATAAATAAAATACATCCTTACTTTGGTGGTGTTAATACCCAGTTTTTTACCAAGCCACTCGCAAACACCAAAGGCTTTGTGTTCAAACCAAAGTATGATGCTTTTAATCATTTCTTAAAGCAAATTTAATTTTTTCATTAACTCTTCGCGGTAGCTGCCACCAACAGGTATTGTTTTTTTATCGTTTTCTAAAACTACATTTTGCGAGTCGATACTAGCGATTTTATCTAATCTGGCAATGTAAGAACGGTGCACGCGCGCAAACTCCACATTCCCTAACTTTTTATCAATTTCTTTCATGGTGCTGTGGATCGTGTATCTGGCGTATTGTGTGTTAATAATAACGTAGTCCTTAAGCGCCTCAACAAAATAAATGTCTTTAAGTAAAACCTTAACTAATCTGCTATTAGCTTTAACAAATAAAATATCTTTGTTTGAATCCTCTTTGCTTTCTACCAAAGAATAAAGAAAATCTCTTTCCTTTTGTAATTCAGAATCTTTTTGATGTTTGTAATAAGCCATTTCAATGGTTGAGTGTAAATCTACCTCCTTAAACGGCTTTAAAATATATCCATAAGGTTCTGTTATTTTGGCTTTTGCCAAGGTGCCTTCATCAGCATAGGCTGTTAAAAATATTATTGGCAGACTTAATTTTTCTTTTAATTTTTCGCTTACGTCTATTCCTGTTAAATCACCTTTAATCATGATATCCATTAAAACCAGATCCGGCTTAAGCTCTGTTATTTTTTCAATGGCATCTTTTCCATTATTGGCAATACCCATTACGTTATAACCCAACTTAGTAAGGCTATTTTGTATGTCTTTTGCAACAATGCTTTCATCCTCAACAATGAAAATATTTAGTTTCTCCATAATAATTTATATTTTAAAAGTAATAAAAACATTTGTACCAGAGTCCTTTTTGCTTGAAAATTTTATTGTGCCACTTATTTGTTCTATTAAGGAATTAACTAATTGTAAACCAAGAGAAGGGCTATTATGAAAATCTATGTGGTCCGAAAATCCAATTCCATTATCGGTTATTGATAAACTAATGACGTTTAGTTCTTGTTTTAGGTTAACCGTTATTGTTCCAGTGCGTTCTCCCGGGAAGGCATGTTTAATGGCATTACTTAATAATTCGTTAACAATTAAGCCTGTAGGAATCGCATTATCCAACGAAAGTGATATTTTTTCAATATCTAACACTAGTTTTATTTTGGTTTCATTAATTGAATAAGATTGTATTATGTTGTTAGTTAATGTATTCAAGTATTCTGAAAAATTAACTGACGTAAAGGTTTTATTCTGATATAAGCTCTCGTGGATATAAGACATCGTTTTAATCCTGTTCTGGCTTTCTTTTAATACCGAAAGCGCATAAGGGTCGTTGAGGTAAGACGATTGTAAATTTAAAATACTACTAACCACCTGCATGTTATTTTTTACGCGATGGTGAACCTCCTTAAGCAATACCTCTTTTTCTTTAAGCGATTGTTCTATTTTTTGCTGACTTATTTTCTTTTCTGTAATATCATGGGCTATCCCGCTTACTTCATTAATTTCAGACGATTCTTTTCCAATAATTGGATTCAAAAACACTTCCAGGTGAACCGTATTATGCTTAACATCTTGTGTTTCTAATTCGAAATGCGCTGATTGACCGTTAAACGCTTTTTGGTATTGTGCTATTAAAGTATCATTATAATCCTTATTCGCCCTTAAAATACCTCTGTTTAGTTTTAGTCCTAAATATGGTTTTGTTTGGTAAATAGATTCTATTAATTGAAAATAATTTTTATTGAATGATGTAAGGGTTTGATTTCGATCAATGGTCCAGATATAATGATGACTGCTATCGATAATGGAATTAAGTTTAGCTGCCTGATTAACGATTTTTTGCTCATTGGCAATGCGCTCTGTTATGTCATGCGCAATAGCACTTACTTCAATAATTTCGCTTTCAAAAAATACAGGGTGTAAAAATATTTCCCTGAATATTGGTTTCCCGTTCACAATACTTTTGTGAGTAAAAATATCGTGTTGCCCTTTTAAAACACTTAAATATTTGTTCTTCCAGAACGTCTTTAAATCCGGGCTCTTAACAGTATCAAGAATGTTTATATGACGGTTTGAAGTAGGCGTTTCTTTTAAATTATCTTTTATAAACCCAAAGTAATTCTTATTGTATGAGGTTAGTTCTAAATTTTTATTTACTGTCCAAACCAGTTGATTACCACTTTCAATAACTGCAGAAAGCTTCGCTGTTTGGTTGATTAATTTTTGTTCGTAAATTTTTTCCTGCGTTACATCATCAGCCATACAACTCAGTTTAATCACTTTGTTGTGCTTGTCAAATATTGGGTTTATAAAAACCTTATAGTATACTTCCTTATTATCTTTTGTTGCTTCTCCTCTAAAAAAAACTTGTTTTTGTCCTTTAAACGACTTATTGTAAATTGTTGGCCAAAAATCCATGTACTCTTTTCTGACTTTCGTATCCGTGATTTTGTTGGCAATATTTTCCCCTTCTTTAAATTTAATTTTGTATTTATTAGATACCAATTTATAAAAGTTTCTATTAAATGAGGTTAGGTTATAAAACTCATCCACTGTCCAAATTAAATGATCTGAGTTTTCAAGAATAGAAGATAGTAAGGCAGATTTATCAGTAAGTAGGTTTTGAATTTTTGTTTTCTCTATAACTTGTTGTTCAAGCTCCTTGTTGCTTTGCTGACTTAATTCTAATTTTAACTTATTGCGTTCGATTTCCTTTTGCTTGGTAATATTAGTAAGCATGGAAACGATACATTGTTCATTATTATATTTTTGAAGACTGGATGTTATTTCTACTTCAATGGTGTTATTTTTAGTATCTAATAAAAAATAAGTTTCCGGCGAATTAAATTTTGCACCACCATATAGTAACTCCGTTCGCTTAAGGGCTTTTTTCCGGGAATCAGGCGTTAAAAATTCATAGTTCTTAACACCAAGCACTTTTGCCTTTGTTTTAAGCTTAAGCGTCTTTAATAAAGCATTATTACAATATAAAATCTGTCCTTTGTTATGAATGAAATATGCTACCGGAGATGTGTCTAATAGAGCCTCTAAATCTTCCTTTTGCTGTTTTAAATCTAATTCGCGTTGTTTTTGAATTGTAATGTCTCGGTATAAATTCAAGAAAAATGATATTTTTCCTTTGTCATTAAGAATTGGGGTTAGTTTGTTCTCTAACCAAATTTCTTTTCCATTTTTATGTGTGGTTTGATACACATAAGTTATGCTTTCAATAATATTATGTTTTTGATTGTACTTTAATTTCTTATCAATACGATCAAATTCCGGTTTTGATTTTCCGCTTCGTTTAGAAAAAAATGAATAATCTTCTAATAAATCTTTTTCCTTACAACCAATTAACTTTTGAATATTGGGACTAACATATAAATACTTTTCTTCAGGATAATAAGTATAAAATGCAATAACATCGTTTCCATTCGATGTAATTAAATCAAACTTTTGTTTTGCTTCTTGTAATAATTGTTCCGTTTTATGCTGAGCCGTAACATCTTTTAATGTTCCGATGATACCAACCAGTTGATTATTACTATTAAAAACTGGATTAGATGTTGCTTGTAAATGAACAATTTCCTTTTTTGATTTATAAAACCTAAAATATGCTTTTGCTGTACCTTTTGTTCCGTGTACATTAACATAGTCATTTAAAGAACTAGTATACTGATGAAGATCGTCCGGATGAATGTTCTTCATAAAAATATCGATATTCTTATATACCTGTTCCGGTGTTTTTCCTAATATTCTTTTAACTGAATTACTTATGTACGTAATAGCTGGTTTTGGAAAATAACTTAATTCAAAAATTACTTCATTTGAATAATTACCTAAACTAGATAAAATATTAGATGATCTTTTAAGTTGCTTTACTAACTCTATTCGTTTGTCTATTTCAATAAAGGTAGATTGAACGGCTTTTTTTCCTTGAAATACAACCTGATTTGATTTTGCCTCAATGTATTGGGTGTTTCCTTTGTTGTCTAAAATAGATAATTCAATTGCCGGCATTTTATTGCCGTTTAAAATTTTCTTTATCGTTACTTTAACTTCTTGGTGTCTGTCTTTTGGAAAAAATTGAAATATACTTGTTGCTTTGTTTGGTTTAATTTTGAAAAATTTAACCGCTTCTTTATTTGTAAAAAGTATCTGCTTTTCGTTATATATAATAACTGGAATAGGGAAATGATCTAATGTTGCAAGATCTAAAACAGAACCAGAATTATTTTTACGTGCAGGCATTTAATTAAAGACTAATCTATTTTCTGATGGTTTGCGTTTTATTCTCGTCAACTTTAATATTATAACTCCTTAAGCCTTGCTCATAAGTAGGAACTATTTTTACTCCTTGCCATGCTATTTCAATATCATTATCGTATTTAATCGTCAGCACCAAAAAACCTAGTTCATCATAAAAAAACCAATCTCCATTTTTCGTACCATTGGTATAGGATCCGCTCACAAATTTTTTTCCGTTAGAATGATAATAGGTGTGCAACCCAGTCGGTTCACCATTTTGATATCGCCCTTCAAATCTTTTTTTACCGCTTGGCATGTAAAAACTATTCCATGTGCTATCCGGTTGTCCACCAACATAATTTCCAACCTCTTTATAATCGGGTGTTTCATAAATCCAATAGCCTTCCTGGTTATTGTCAAAATAATTTCCTTTAAGTGTTACTTTACCTTGCTCGCTGTAATCAGTTAAAATACCTTCTCGTTTTCCGTTTACATAATTTTCTTCTCTCCATAAATTACCGCTTTCATAAAACCACTTCCACACACCTTGTGGTCTTCCTTTTTTATCGTACTTACCTTTTTGCTCCAATTTTCCACTTGAATAATAAAATTCCCAATCTCCTATTCTACTTCCTTCCTTATAAATACCTTTTGCTTTAAATTCACCGGTATTATGAAATTCTTTCCAAACGCCAATCCTGTTTCTTATACTATCAACTGCCCCCCTTGCCACAATTACTCCGTCAAAATATTCTATACAACTATCCGGTACAGGAACGTTTCTGCAAACTAATCTGTTTTTATAAATTCGTTCTAAAGTGGTAGTATCTTCAACCAAAAACAAACTACTGTCACACTGTCTTTTTTGTTTATAGGTAAAATGTGTGCCTATTGCAACACCTTCACTGTATACACCTTCATATTTTAGTGTGCCATCTTCATAAGTTTCTTTATAAACCTCAACATTTGCAATTTCGGGTGCATTTAAAATTGGTTTTCCATTATTAAATTTTTTTGTGGATAGTAAATTTCCTTTTTTATCATACTCCTTCAAATAACCATCCAAACTATCATCGTTGTACTTTAATTCTTTTTTTATAGATAAATCCTCATAAAATTCCTTCCATATACCTTGCTTTTTACCCTCCTGATCTTTTTGATTCATCTTTTCATAACTCTGTAAAATGCCTTGTTTGTATACAATAATTGCCGTAATTAAAGAATCTTCTGAATATTCAAAGGCAGTACCATCCTGTTTCCCTTTTGTAAATGGAATGATGTTTTTTGTTTTTCCGTTTTTATGAAAGTTTTTTCTATACCCATCCACTAAATCGTTTGAATAGGTTTCAATAGCAACTAGTTTACCTAGTGTATCATAATAGTTAGTAAGTCCACTTTTTTTACCTTCCAAATAATTAACTGATTTTTGAATTCTACCTTTATCATCGTAAAATTTCCAAATACTATCCAATAAAGAGTTTTTTCGATTACCTTCTATTTTTAGTTTCCCGTTTTTATGATAATTTTTCCAATAACCAATTGGTTTACCATCTTTCATATTTCCTTCACTGCTAACAACACCATTTTCATGAAAAAATTTATTGTACCCATTTGGATTTGTAGCCTGACAATAGAATTTGTTCGAAAACAACAATAGAATTATAATGCAGATCGGTTTTTTCATTTTTAACGCCTTTTACAAAGGGTTATCTCTCAAATTTACTCATTTTTTATGAGTTTACAAACCAAATTTTGCGCTTAAATCAAGCATATTACGAATTGGCGCCTTGGCCTTTTCAATTAATTCAGCTGACATTAATAACTCCGGCTGCTCATATTTTAAAGCAATGTATATTTTTTCAAGCGTATTTAGTTTCATGTAAGGACAATCGTTACAGGCACAATTATTATTAGGAGGAGCAGGAATAAAGGTTTTGCCAGGACTGGCCTTTTGCATTTGGTGTAAAATTCCTGTTTCAGTTACTACAATAAACTCGTTACCATTTTCTGGTTTTTTAGTAAAGTTTAATAGTGCAGTTGTACTACCAATAAAATCAGCATGCTCTAATAATGGTGCTTCACACTCAGGATGCGCTATAATCTTAGCATTAGGATTTTGATGTTTTAACTTTATTAATTTTTCTAAACTAAAGATTTCATGAACCATACAAGCACCATCCCATAATACCATGTTACGACCAGTTTTTTTATTTATATAGGCACCTAAATTTTTATCAGGTGCAAAAATAATTGGCTGATCGTTAGGAAATGATTCTACAATTTGTACTGCGTTAGTACTTGTAACAATTACATCACTTAAGGCCTTAATTTCAGCTGTACAATTGATATAGGAGAGTACAATGTGATTTGGATGTTTTGCTTTAAAATCAGCAAAACGGTCAGGAGGACAAGAGTCTGCTAAACTACAACCAGCTTTTAAATCCGGAATCAACACTTTTTTAGTTGGATTTAAAATTTTAGCCGTTTCGGCCATAAAATGAACCCCGGCAAATAAAATAATGTCAGCTTCTGTTTTTTCTGCTTGTTGTGCCAATCCTAAACTGTCTCCAATATAATCTGCAATATCTTGAATATCAGGATTTTGATAATAATGTGCTAACAGCACAGCACGCTTTTCTTTCTTAAGATAATTTATTTCTTTCACTAAATCAAGTGCCGGATCAACCTCAACTTCTAAATAACCTTTATATAACATATAATTACTTTTTTAAAAATTTAAATTATGTATTAGTATATATAGCTTGTTAATACTGTTAATTAATTAATTACAGTTTTGTTGTTTTATAACTAATTAACCAATAGTAACAAGTAATGAACAAAAGTACAAAATTAAGTAGTTGAATATCAGCTAGGCTTTCTAAAATTAACATCTATTAAACACTTATACTGTTTATAAGAATAAAGCAATTTTGATTGTTTAAAAGCAAAAAAAAGCGTGTATAAATAAAATCTATTAATGATAATTTCACTTGTATTTTTCAATTTGTTTAATAAGCCAAGTATAAATTAATAATGGCTTATTATTCTATTGTTCTTTTATTAACATACTATTTTTCTATTAACACTTTTAATGTTCATTACTTAAGTTAATTTTTGTTCATTATCAGTTGGTTAGTTTATTAGTGTTAATTAACGTTGATTACTATTTTTACACAATTAATCACTTAAAAGCTATTTATTTAAAAATTATGAGTATTAAAATTGCGATTGGAAGCGACCATGCAGGATTTGAATTAAAGCAACAATTAATTAATTATATACAGTCAACACATGCTACATTAATTGATAAAGGATGCTATTCTGCTGAACGTGCAGATTATCCTGATTACGGACACGCAGTTGCAACGGCCGTAATAAATAAAGAAGCTGATTTTGGAATTTTAATTTGCGGTAGTGGAAATGGCATTAACATGAGTGCCAATAAACATAAAGGAATAAGAGCAGCATTGTGTTGGAAAGAAGAAATAGCTATTTTAGCAAAACAGCATAATGATGCTAATATCTTAACACTACCAGGAAGATATATAAGTTATGATGAAGCTGTAAAATGTGTGAATGCCTTTTTGAATGAAAAATTTGAAGGTGGGCGACATGCAGACAGAATTAGTAAAATTGATTTATAAAAAAGCAGATATGAAAAAAATAGCAATTATTATTTTAAGTGTTTTGTGTTTAAAAATTGCAGCGCAAAACGGAAAAACATTTCCAACAATTATTGGTGAAACATTAGATGGTAAAGCAATAAGCTTACCAATTAAAAATAATAAGAAAACAATTGTGGCCTGGGTCTTTAGCAGAGGTGCCGAAGATGAATTAAAAAAGTGGTTAAATCCACTTTATAGCACATTTATGGATAAACCAAAAGGAAAACCGGCTTTTGGACAAACCGTTTACGATATTAATTTTGTTTTTATTCCTTTAATTGGTGGATTAAAAAAGATAAGAGAAGATTTTAAAGGAACTACAGATAAAGGTTTTTGGCCTTATATTATGGACACTGATAAATTTGATATGAAATTACAAGCTGATTTGTTAGGTATAAAAGATAAAAGTATTCCTTATATAATGGTATTGGATAAAGACGGAAAAATATTAGACACCCAAAGCGGGAAGTATAGCGAAGACAAAGAAGAGAAGATTGAAGAGGCTGTTGGGGAGTAATTGAATTTAGAAAGGAGATTTTTAGATTTAAGAATTAAAAGTCTGCGAATTAATTAATTTTTTGTTACCTTTAATAATAGAAGGTGATGAAAAAATTTATCATTATATTTTTTTGTTCAGTAAAATTTTGTTTAGGCTAAGATTATTTAACTAACCCTGTTTTTCAAAATCTAGTAAATGCTAATCCTTCTTTTACAGGAAGCAACGGAGGATTGAGGGTTCAAAATAATTTAAACACAACATATTTAAATACCAGTTTACAAAAATATGTTTTTAATACAGCAATTGATTATAAGTTAAGAAAAGTAAATGCGGGAATAGCTATAAGCTATAGTAACGAACAAATAAGTAATATTTTTAATAATAATTATTTTAGTATTTTTTATACCCAAGGATTTAAATTTAAAAACGGACTTTTAATTAGCCCGGCATTAAAAGCAACTTACATAAGATTAAGTGCTGATTATTCAAGTTTAACCTTCTATAACTCTTTAAATTCGCAGTGGGGTGGGCAGCCATTTACTGAAGCAACAAAACACAATGTTGATTTTACTGGTTCTTTACTGACACAATATAAAAACTTTTATTTTGGTGTGGTTGCAAATCACTTTAATCAACCGGATGTTGGTTTAACGGGGCCATTACCACTACCATTACGAGTAACCATTCATTCGAGCTATAATTTACATTTTAAAAGTAATACAGCTCAATTTGGTTTAAGATTTGATAATCAAAATAAATTTCAAGCCCTATCTCTAAATGCTAATTTATTACTAAAACAAAATTACTTCGTTGGTGTCGATTACATGACAAGTGGTACATTTTTCTCATCTGTAGGTTACAGACATAATTGGTTTGGGCTTTATTATAATTTTGGAATATCAACATCAAAGTTAAGTGGCACAGCTGCGTATAGCCATTTATTTTCTGCTACTTTTAATGTTTTACCAAAAGACAAACGAAGTACGATTTTGAATTTTGAGGAGTTTTAATAAAAACACTTTTTGAAAAAAATTAAATTATACTTTGTTCAGATTCTTAGTTTAATTCTAAACAAAAATCTCTAAATTTTTAAATATAACTTGCGCTTTTTCGATACCATTGTATTGTATGAAAAGATGTTTTTTAGTAGTAGTAATTACCCCGGTTTTATTGAAAGTTTCAAAGTCAAAACTAATAGTCAATACCACAAACCTAAATTTATGATGATTTAATTTCAAACGATCTAATAATTCAAACTTTTCTTTTTTATCTAATTCATTTAGTAATAAAGGTTTTGGCTTTACTTTATGATGCAGGTAATAATCAATAGCCAACAGTTCTTGTAAAACAACATCCTGCGGATAATGTATTTTACAAAAATCACTTGCCAATGTATACACATCGTCTAAGTTAAATTTGTGATAATCTCTATGCTTACCAAAATAAGTTCCTAAGCCTAGTAAAAAATCAAAACAGCTATATTTTATTATTACATACCTTAATGTGTTTAAAGCTTTTTTACCGTTCCAATAAATTTCAAGGGCGTGTTCCAATTTTGTTATTGCTAGTAATTCATCTTCATTTAAATATTTACTTTTAATTAATTGGTAAGGGGGATTAGGGTGGAACACAAATTCGTGTTGTGCCTTGTCGCGCATGGTGGTACCTTTCAAAAACTTTAAGAAACCAAGTTGCAACTCGGGAGCTTGTAACTTAAATACTTCTTCAAAACTGTATTTTATATCTGCCCAAAAATCTAATGGCAATCCTACAATTAAATCTAAGTGCAACTCTACTTTATCTTGCACTTGCAGGATAATGTTTTTGGTTTTTTCGAAATTTTGTTTGCGGCTTACTTCAAGGTTAGCAGCCTGGTTAACTGTTTGTATTCCTATTTCGAATCGAAACAAATTTTTAGGAACTTTTTCATTAATAAATTTAATAATATCCGGATGCAAAATATCGGCGGTAATTTCAAACTGAAACACGTTTTCCGGCCGATGATGTTTTAAAATAAACTCAAATATATCCAGCGTAAAATCCTTTTTAATATTAAAGGTTCTGTCTAAAAATTTTATCACTCTACCATTTTGCATCAAATGCAATAAATGTTCCTTTATCGTGTTTATTGGCAAGTACCGTACTTTGTTGTCCAAACTTGCTAAACAAAATTCACACTTGTAGGGGCAGCCACGACTGGTTTCTATGTAACATACTTTATTATTAAGCTCCTGGGCCTCATCTTCAATGTATGGGTTTATAGTTTTGTAGTTATTTAAATCAAAATTAGGAGCCGGTTTGTTTCTTTTAATTACTTGACCTTCTTTATATACCAGATTGCTCACTGCAGTGTAATTACCATTACAGCTTAAAAATTCAGCAAAAGCGGTTTCGCCCTCTCCTTCTATTATAAAGTCTACAAAGGATAATTTAATCAGCTCTTCGTTTTCATAACTTACTTCAGGTCCTCCAAGTAATATCAGGCATTTAGGATTTAATTGTTTAATTAGTTCACAAACCTTTAAAGTTTGTGTAATATTCCATATATAACAACTAAACGCAACAACATCAAACTCTTTACTGTAAGAAGCTATTTCGTTTTTATCTTCTTTAATAGTGAATTCCTTTAAATTTAATTGGTGCTTATCTTTATTAAGGTGATAAAGTAATCTAATTGCCAGGTTTAAGTGGATGTATTTAGCATTAAGAGTCGTTAATAATACTGGCATGGTATCAAAGTTAAAGTATTTATCTGAGAATAGAAGCCTTATTTCAAGTTTATTAAGGTTGTACAGGGACCAAAACTAAATAGTTTGTATATTTAATTATCATTTTATTGCCAATTGAAATTCAAGCATTATATCTTTTCCTTAACTTTTGTTTTTGTTACCGTCAGGGGATTCTCCCAATCAGCTGTAATTGATTCTTTAAAAGCAGAATTATTTAAACACAATTCTAGTATAAATAAACCACAGGACACGCTGTTTTATCAGTTATTTTTAAAGCTCGCTGACGCTTATCGATTATTAAACCCTGATAGTGGAATTTTTTATTTAGGAAAAGCAAATATTATTGCCAAGGAAAATGCAGATCAGGTTGCTCTGGCGGAATGTTTGTTAAGTGAAGCGTTTTATGACTATAGACAAGGAAAATCCTATGTTGCTAAACAAAAAATACTAAAAGCAGTAAAATCACTAAGAGAATCTTATGAAACCAATCCCCACAATACAAGGATAATTAATGATGTTGCAAAAGGCTTAAGTAATTTAGGAATGTTTAGAAGTAAAGAGGGCGACTATGATGCTGCAATTCGTTGTTATTTTATATCTGAACAGTTTAGTAAGGCTGTAGCCAACTTCAACCTAACAGCAAGCAACCATCTTTCAAAAGCAATTGCATACAGTTTAAAGAGTTTTAATACCCAGGCTTTAACTGAGTATTTTGAGAGCTTAAAATATTATGAAAAAACCCAAAATTTAAATATGCAAACAAGTGTCTACGGAAATATTGGATTTACCTATTACAATATTAAGGATTATGATAAAGCATTACAATATTACAATAAAGCTTTAACGCTGGCGATGAATACAAAATACAAGTATTATGAAGCGCAGCTTTATGGAAATATAGGAAGCGTTTATGAAGACATGCAGAACATTGATGAGGCGGGGAGGTATTTTCAAAAATCAACAAAACTACTTCAACAATTAAAAGATTCTGCAGGTTTAGCCTCTAACAATCTAAATATCGCAAGCATTCTGGTTAAGAAAAACGAATTGGTTAATGCATTAAACATATATAATACATCTTTAGCTTATTTTAATAGAACAAATGAAAAACGCGATCAATTTATGTGTTTAGTTGAATTGGGTCATGTTTATTTTCTTATGAATAAGTTTATGGAGTCTTCGCGTTATTTTGAACAAGCAGAAAGATTATCTGAAGAAGTTAGAGATATGCCGTTATTAGTGAAACTTTATAATAATTATAGTGAATTAAGCACTAAGACAAGGAAACATGATTTAGCATTAAAGCAGTATAAACTACACATTAACTATAAAGATTCTCTATTGAATTTAGAAGTTCAAAAAAAATCACTTGAAAGAGAAATGCAATATGCGTTTAATAAGAAACAAACAGCCGACAGCATAAAGGCGGAACAAGAACGAAATATTGTTTTTATTAAATTAGAACAACAAAAACATCAGCGCTACTTATTATATGGGGGTTTTTTCTTAGTGCTCGTATTCAGCGTATTCATATATAATCGTTTTAAGTTGGTTCAAAAACAAAAGAATAAGATTGCATTCCAAAAACAAGAGGTTGAACTTCAAAAAAAGTTAGTTGACGAAAAACAGAAAGAAATATTAGATTCGATAAAATACGCAGAACGTATTCAACAGGCGCTGTTGCCAAGTAAAAAAGCCATCAAGAAAATGATAGGATGAGGAAGCTGCTGTGTATATATTTTATATTTTTGTTTCGCTTAGCCTATTGTCAAGGCGAAAGCCAAAGCATATTGTTTTCTAAAATAGCACAACTTGAAAAATCATCAAATTCAAATCGCGACACAACTTTAGCGATTTGTTATTTCAAATTAGCAAAAATTTACAACTTTAATAATCCGGATAGTTCACTTTATTTTTTAAATAAATCATTGAATATTTATCGGAATATCGACAACATTTTTTCAGTTGTACTTCTAAATTATTACATTGCCAAAATACACTTCGGAAAGTCAAATTTTGAAAAGTCTAAAACGCTTTTAGACACTGTTATTTCTATCGTTTCAGAACAACCGATTAAAATTAAGACAAATAAAAATTGGTCTGATATAGCTACTGAAAGCAATATTTTATTGGCAAATAGCTGGTCTAAATTAGGAAATTTTGATAAATCGTCGTCTATTTTATTTAATCTTTTAAAAGAAAAAAACATAAAGGACCAACAGAAAATAGAGATTTACTCTCAATTAGGGAATAACTACTTTATTTTACAAGATTTTATCAGAAGCAAAAATAATTATCAATTAGCTGGCAACATAGCCAACAAAATATTGGACTCAGTTCTTATTATAGGGACAACAGTAAACATGGCAAATGTGCTGTCCACTCAAGGAAAAGACAAAGAAGCTATTAATCTTTATCTTGGGGCGCTGAAAATTGTTCCGAAAAAAAACAGTGCTTACTATGAGCAAAAGATCGTTTCCAATCTAGCTGTCTCATACCACGACTTAAACCTGTTAGATTCCGCTGAAAAGTATTATTTTAAATCGCTTCAATTAAACTATAAAAACCAAAACAATGAAAGCGCTGTTTTAGACTTAGCGAACATAGGAGATTTATTTCTTCAGCTGAAGAGATACAAAGAGTCCGAACAATATTTATTAAAGGCATATCGTATTTCCGATAGTTTAAATCTGATTCAATATTTAGAAACCATTACCTTTAATATTCATCAGCTGTATGAGACTACAAACAGATACGTTGAAGCATTAAAGTATTATAAACTCTCCATTAGTAGCAGAGATCAACTGGTTAATATAGACAACCAAAAGATAATAATGGAGAAGGAGATGAAACATGAGTTTGAAAAGAAGCAAATTGCCGATAGCCTAATGATTGTTGAAGAAAGAAAAGTAAATCAATTAAAACTGGATACTGAGAAAAAACAACGTTATTTTTTATATACAGGATTGTTTTTAGTGCTTGCGTTCGGAGCTTTTATGTTTAATCGCTTTAGAGCAACGCAAAAACAGAAGTTAGTAATCGAACTTCAAAAGCAGGAAGTAGAAAAACAAAAGCATTTAGTAGATATAAAACAAAAAGAAATTTTAGATAGCATCCACTATGCAAAACGCATCCAGCAAGCGCTTTTGCCGACGTCAAATTATTTAAATAATAAAATTAAATCATGAAGAAAAATTATTTTATTTGGATCATTCTTTTATTTTTAATTACGAACCTATTAATTAGTAAAAACATTGATAGTTTACTATTAAAATTTAAAAATGAAAAATCTATACAAAAGAAAACTAAGCTTGAGCTTGAAATAGGATCATATTATTTAAAGAAGGACGCCAATTTATCTGCCCAATATCTTAATTCAGCATATAATAACGCAATTAAATTTAATTTAACAGAAGAAACAATTATTGCCAATAATTACTTAGGAATTTGGAACAGGTTAACCGACAATTATGACAAAGCCAGAGAATACTTTAACACGGCATTAAGTTTAGCGAACAAACACGGAAACAAGGAGCTAATTGCCGATGTTTATCAAGACCTTGCCAGTTTGTACAGACGAACAACTGTATACGACTCCTCTATTCTTTGTTTGCAAAAAGCCGCTAAACTTTACGAACTAGTTAACGATAGTATTTCGACAATTAATGTTGCCATAAGTATGGGAAGCGTTTATGTTGAAATGGAACAATTTGATCTATCGGAAAAGTTTTATAATCAAGCGTATAAAAAAGCAATCTTATGTAACAAGAAATCTTATATGTCTTCATCTCTAATTGGCTTAGCCATAGTGGATGGTACCAAAGGAGATTCTAAGGCTGCTCTTGAAAAATTAAATAGTGCTTATGAACTTGCAAAGCAATCCAACGAGTATAATTTAATGGGTACTTGTTTGGCAAATATTATGCAAGCAAGTCTCTATTCTGGCGATACTAAAACTGCTATTGAAGCAGGAAAGAAAACAATAATTTTAAAAAGAAATTTGAAAAACAACACAGATTTATCTGATGCCTACGCATCTTTGGCACATAGTTATGCTCTGGATAAAAAATTCCCGTTGTCCCAACAGTATCTTGACAGTGCTTTCTCTTTGGCAACGAACATAAAAAATAAAAACAATTTGCAATACGTTTTCGAAATTGGTTCGTTTATTTACAGTAAACAAAACGATTTTAAAAAAGCTTTTGAATATCAAGAAAAATTTATAAAGGTTACAAAAGAAATTAATAAAGAACAAAAGCTAAATCAGGTTCAAGAGCTTGAAGCAAAATATGAAAATGAAAAAAAGGAGCAAGAAAACCAGTTATTGCAAACTAAAAATCAACTTTCGCAAAAAACCATTGAGCAGCAAAAATCAACTACTTTATATATATCAATAGGATTTGGATTATTATTAATATTTACCTTCTTTATTTTTTCTGGTTTAAGAAAGCAAAGAAGAGCAAATAAAATAATTGAGCTTCAGAAACAGGAAGTTGAACATCAAAAAAATTTGGTGGATGAAAAACAAAAGGAGATTTTGGATAGCATACACTATGCCAAACGAATCCAGCAAGCACTTTTGCCGAAGAACAAATACATTAAAAGTAAATTGAAAAGTTGAGTTATTTAGTGTAAACTTCTTTTCCTATCTTTGCGGCTTCATGCAAACTCATTATGATGTTATAGTTGTTGGTGCAGGCCACGCCGGTTGTGAAGCTGCAGCAGCTGCCGCTAACATGGGCAGTAAGGTTCTTTTACTAACCATGAACATGCAAACTATTGCACAAATGAGTTGTAACCCTGCTATGGGCGGCATTGCTAAAGGTCAGATTGTTCGTGAAATTGATGCTTTAGGTGGTTATAGCGGTATTGTGTCAGATAAATCTGCAATTCAATTCCGGATGCTTAACCGCAGCAAAGGTCCTGCTATGTGGAGTCCTCGCACTCAAAACGACCGCATGTTGTTTGCGGCATTGTGGCGTGAGATGTTGGAGAACACACCAAATGTAGATTTTTGGCAAGACATGTGTAAAGGGCTTCTGGTTAGCAAAGACGGCAAAAGAATAGAAGGAGTTGTTACCGGAATGGGACTTGAGTTTAAAGCCAAAGCTGTTGTTTTAACAAACGGTACTTTTTTAAACGGCCTAATACACATTGGCGAAAAGCAACTTGGTGGCGGCCGCAGCGGTGAAAGCGCAAGTTATGGTATTACCGAACAATTAATACAATTAGGTTTTGAAAGTGGAAGAATGAAAACAGGCACACCGCCGCGCATAGACGGCCGCAGCTTGGATTATTCTAAAATGGAGCAGCAAGACGGGGATGAAGTTTTAGATAAATTTTCTTACTTGGAAAATACATCGCCTTTTTTTAATAATGCGAGAACGGGTGAAAACAATTCATTTAAAAAACAATTACCCTGCCACATTACTTATACAAACCCCAAAGTACACGAAATACTAAAAACCGGTTTTGAAAAATCACCTATGTTTCAAGGGCGCATACAAGGTTTAGGTCCTCGTTACTGCCCAAGCATTGAAGATAAAATTAATCGATTCAGTGAACGCGATCGTCACCAGTTATTTGTAGAGCCAGAAGGTTGGAACACCATCGAAATTTATTTAAATGGTTTTTCTTCTTCTCTACCTGAAGATGTTCAATATAAAGCATTACAGCAAATACCGGGGTTAGAAAACGCAAAAATGTTTCGTCCGGGCTATGCAATTGAGTATGATTACTTCCCTCCTACTCAACTTAAATTAACGCTTGAAACGCAGTTGGTAGAGAACTTATATTTTGCCGGACAAATTAATGGCACTACAGGTTATGAAGAGGCGGCCTGTCAGGGATTAATGGCAGGCATCAATGCACACTTAAAAATTAACGATAATGCGCCGCTTATTTTAAACCGTTACGAAGCATATATTGGTGTATTAATAGATGATTTGGTTAACAAGGGAACAGATGAGCCCTATCGCATGTTTACCAGCAGAGCGGAGTATCGTTTATTGTTGAGACAAGATAATGCAGATGTTCGTTTAACAGAATTATCACACAAGCTTGGTTTGGCCAGTCAGAAACGTTTTGATGCGGTGCAAGCAAAGATTAAGAATTACGAAAACATTATTGCATTTTTTAAAAACACAAGTGGCGAACCGGCAACACTAAATCCTTATTTGGAGAGCATTGCCTCTGCCCCACTCTCACAAAAGTGGCGTTACTTTAATGTGTTAGCTCGTCCTAATGTAACCATTACCGATTTGGCAAATCACGATGAAAGCCTAAACAATTTTTTAAAGGGTTTCAACACCGAAACTATTGAGCAAGCAGAGATATTAATGAAGTACGAAGGCTATATAGATCGTGAAAAAGAAAACGCCGATAAATTAAAGCGTTTAGAAGAATATAAAATTCCAGACAACTTTGATTATACAGCTGTAAAAAGTTTAGGTTTAGAAGCTACTGAGAAGTTTAGAAAATTCAAGCCCGGAACAATTGGTCAGGCAAGTCGTATTAGTGGCATTAATCCGGCGGACGTGAATGTGTTGTTGATTCATTTGGGGAGATAAGGCAATTTTTATGTGTCAAATTTTAGATGTTTCATTAAATACTTTTTTGATGGCAATAAACTATCTTGTATTCTTTTGGCATATTGTATGCTTTGTATAATTTCTTTTTGCTTTTCTACAATTAAATTTCTTTGCTTTTCAGCTTCTGATTTTTGCTTTAAAATAATTTGATTTGCTTTTTGTTTTTGTTTTAAAGCTTTAAAAATGAATATAGAAAAACCTATTAGTAATAAAGCAACAATGCCAAAAAGGTAAATAACATAGCGCTGTTGATTTAATAGTTTTTGTTTTTGAGTGGCTTCTTGTTTTTTTAGTTCATTTTCTTTGTTCAATAACTCAATACTTTTGCGTTGTGTTTGGTTAAGCAAAGCTTGTTTGTTTATCTCGGTGTTTTGGTTGGCGAGCTTTAGCTCCTTAATTAAATTTAAGTTATTTAAAAGTTCAATATTTTGTTTATTCTGAATGAGGTTTAATTTTTGTTTTTCTAATTCTGCATTTTGAAGAAGTTTGTTTTTATTTAATAAAGCAATTTCTTGTTCTTTCTTTTCGGTTTCAAACTGTGTTTGTAGTTCTAATAATTTTTTCCCATTATTTTCATTGTACACGGCCTTGTCGGCGAGGTAAAATTCATTAAAATGAATGTACGCTGATTTATAATCTCCCTTCGCAGAATCACATTTTGATAAAAATAAATAGCTATTTGATAATTCATCTGAGGCCCCTGTGTTTTTGGCCGTTATTAGTGCTTTACCTGCATATTCTGCTGCTTCCTTGTAGTTTTTTAGTGATAGATAGGTTTGTGCAAAATTAATATATGTAAAGGCTAAACCATTTAAGCCACCTATTTCTTTGTTATTAATTTCGGCTTTTTTACAGTATGTTAGCGATGAGTCATACTGATTAATTTTGTGGTATAAACTTGCAATATTGTTGTAGCTAATCGATAATCGTTTTCTATCATTGGTTTTGACTTTTATCGCAACAGATCGCTTATAATTGCTTAATGCACTATCAATTAAATTTTGTCTGTAAAAAATATTTCCGATATTATTAAAACAGCTTGACTGCCCTGCTAAATCATTTAATTTTATTCGATAAGAAATAGCGGTTTTGTAGTATTTTAAAGCCTCAATATAATTTTTATTATCTTGCATAATGTTGCCTAAAATTAAATATGTTCCGGCTAAACCTTTTTCATCATTAATTTCTTCTTTAATTTTAATAGACTTGTATAAATACTCTAAGGCAATGTCGTTTTTACCCAAATCGTTATAACATAATGCCAGATTAGAATAAGAGGTGGAAATACCTTTTTTGTTATCTAGTAGTAAATAAAGGCTTAAGCATTTTTGGAAATATGATGCCGCATTATTATATTGACTTCTTTCTAAGTAAGAATGCCCCATTCTGTTATAGCTCATTCCAAGGAGCCGAGGAGAGTTATATTTTTCTGCGATTGCTAGTCCTGTTATAGCGTGATCAGCTGCTTTTTCAAACTTATTGAACTTAGAGTACTTTTCTGATAACAAAAGGTGATTAAAAATTTTTATGGAATCGTATTTAGCTTCTTCCAATATCTTTAAAAGCGAATCAATTGGTGTTTGAGATTTAAATGTAACAACTATGGTTATTAAAATAAATATTAAAAGTAATTTACGCATTCCGGTTTATGCCCTAACTTATGGCTCGTTACTTACCTTAACTAATTTATACTTCCAATTCAATTCAGGTTTAATATACTTTAATAATAACGTGTCTTTACCTTGAAACGAAAATTCAAACTTTTTATCAATTTCATTGCTGTTCGTGTTAAAATAAACGTTCAATACATTATCTTTAATTTCATATTTACTTGCATCGCTTCCCCAATAATCAGAATAATGATTGTCGTAACAAGAATGTAAAAACATATCTTTTCTAAAGCGAAAGAAGTCTTCGCTATTAGTTTTAAAAAAAAGCGTGTCTGCTCTATACTCTTCTTTTAGTTGCCATTTACCAATAAACTGCGAGTTGTTTGAGCAGCTTGCAACAATAATAGCTGCTATAAAAATCAAAATATTTTTTTTCATTTTGTCAGTTGATTATTTATTGTAAATCTATAGTTACAATATATTCACCATCAATAACGCCTTTGGCTCCGGCTACGGCAAAATAAACACGGTTTCGTATAGTAGTGGCATTAAATTCAATAGTTTGAGGCTTTGATGGTACATTAAAATCGGGTTGCCCTATCCACTCAGGGAAAGCAGCCTCGCAAGCCGTGCAGCGACTAACTTCAGGTGGCGTTTTAATAAAATCAAAACCGCTATAACCATAAATATTTATGCGTTTTGATGTGCTTGCTGGTGTAACAGTAATTTTTACAATCGATTTTTTCGGTAAATCAAACCAATACGCAACATGATTACCTTGAAACTCAACATTTCTAATTCCTACCCAACAAGCCATTGAGCTAGATTCTGCCCATTCCAAATCTTCCATTATTTCCCCATTTTTTAAATTTCCTTTAAAAGAAATGCTTTGGCCTTTTACAGCCTTTACATAGGCAGGTTTAGCGGGTGTGGTATTGGATGTGGGTTTGTTTAATCTATCCGCCGTCACATCTTCGTCATAGGTATCACCGTAGCCATCATAACCAATTTTGTACGTTCCATTACTATTTACCTTTATAATTAAACAGCCAAACCATTTTCTTTCTTTTGAATCGTAAATTTCAGCTCTATCGTTAACTTTCCAATCACCTGTATTTGAACTTTGTGTAGACTGTGTCGGGTTAGTTGATTGTGAAGTGTTTTGAGTTCCATTGTTTGTTGGCGGATTACTTGTAGTATTGCCCTGTTTAAACGTAACGTCTGTTGAACTTGCGTTAGAACCCACTTGGCTTATTTGTAGGGTATTAAAAAAAGCACTATTTTGATTATCATTTAAATATGCGTTTTTTGTCATCGTAAAAAGTTGGTAGATATAGCGATCGCTAGAAAAAACGTGAATTGAAATAAATGAGCCCTTATCGTTGATGTAGTTTAAGTAGGTTGAAGTATTGCCTGCCACAGTAGAAGTATTTTTTAAATCCACCTTTGTCGCTTTAGCCTCAAGTCGTTTAACAATCCCCGGTAAGGAGCGCTCTGCAAAGGCCTTGTCTTTTACTTTACTTACCGTAATGGCATAAGTGGTGCCGCCCGCACCAGAGTATGCGGTAAGCATGGTATCATTGGCACTAGGTTTAATAGATTTTTCCACTTTTGCCGGAAAACTAATTGTAACCGGGTAACCGTCCGCATTAAAGTTATTTGCTGAAAAGTTTTGAGCTTTGTTTAATGTTGCTATTAATAAGCATGCAATAATAAATTTTGTTTTCATAATTCTGGTTTTATGAAACAAAATTATTACTGTTAAAGCCTTTATTTTTCACCCACTTAGGTGATTTTGAAACTTAAAAACGGGGTGTAGTAACTAAAATCAGTTTATTTGCATTTAGATAATAATACCATTGCCTCGGCTCTTGATGTAACTTCTAGCTTTAAAAAGATATTTTTTAAGTGTGTTTTAATTGTATTAATAGAAACGAAAAGCTCATCAGCTAGCTGTTGGTTTCGTTTCCCTTCGATTAATTTAAGGATAACGTTTTTTTCCTGCGGAGTAAGCTCTGTAGTAACAAATTTATTAAGTTTACTAAAATCAAAAGCATTTTTAGTTTCGATAAAGGTATAAAACAGCTCCAAGCCTAATTCTAAAACAGCGGGAATATCTTTTCCATTAAATGGTTTCACAATATAACCAACCGGGTGCAGTACCTTTATTTCGTTTACTGTGCTTTTGTCAGCATGCGATGTAATAAACACGAATGGAATGAGATAGTGATGATTAATTTCTTTAGCTAAATCTATACCACTTAACTCACTATTCAAATTCAAATCTAAAAAAGCAAAATCAATGGATTGACTATTCAATTCTCTTATAGCATCGCTATAGTTGTCTACTGTAACTGTATTGTTAAAACCCGCTTTGCTTAAATAATAGGCTATATCATCAGCAATTAACGGCTCGTCTTCTACAATCAGTATTTTTAAATCATTCATATTATGTTAAAATGTAGTTTGGTGTTTGCACCATTATCATTAAAAAATTCTAATTGTGCTTTTAATTTTTTTGAAAAAAGATCAATTAATTTTAAACCTAAGCTATTAGTCTTTGTGTGGTCAAAATTTTCCTCAAATCCTCGGCCGTTATCTTTAATCCACAAGACCACGTTGTTTTCACGCTGCTTTAAAGACAATAAAATCATCGGTTTATTTGAAGTTGTTCCGTATTTATACGAATTAGTAATTAGTTCGTTTGCAATCAATCCTAACGAAATAAGTGTGTCCACGTTTAGCATAATAGAGTCAACATCCATCTCTATTTCGCTTTTTCTACTTGGATCGAAAGTGTTTTGTAGGTTTGTACACAAATTGGTGAAATAGTTTCTTGTATCAATTTCCTTTAAAACCTCGTTCTCATATATTTCTTTGTGCAAAATGGAAATAGCATTAATTCGCTCTTTACTCTCGTTTATTGCGTTATATGCTTTAACATCTTTGATATATCGGCTTTGTAGATTCAGCAAGCTGGATACAATTTGTAAATTATTTTTTACTCGATGGTGAATTTCTTTCAGCAAAAATTCTTTCTCGGCCAAAGAATCATTAATTATTTTGTTTTTACGTTTATTTGTTAATAGCGCCTTGATTACAATAATTGTTGATAATAAGGTTAACCCCAATAGAGCTGAGATCAAGTAAATTGTTGTTTGTTTTTCTTTACTTTCTTTAGCAGCGGTTTTTGATATTACTTCTTTTTCTTTCTCCTTTTTATCAATTGTTACCAAAGATTGCTTAATGGCAAGTTGTTTTAGTTGATTATCCTTTTCAAGCAATAATAAGTCTGTCTTATTTTTTTCTAATAAAAAGTTTCGTTTCTGTAATTGGTTTTCAGTAATTAATCGTTGTCTTTCATACTCAGCTTCGTTAATTGCTTCTTGCTTTTCAAACTCATATTGCATTTGCGCTTTTAGAATCAACTTTTCGTTATCTAAATTAAATATGCTATCGCGCAAGGCAATATGGTTTTTATAATCCGAAAAGGATTGCTCATAATTTTTTAACTCATTATTAATCTTACTACTCAACAAATAATTTTCTGATAGTATTGCAATTGACCCCGACTGCTTGTTTATTTCAATAGCTTTGCTAACATATGCTTTTGACTTATTTACTTCTTTTAGCTCGTAATAACATTTTGCTAAATTATAATTGCATATAGCAATACCTTTTTTATCATTTATTTCCGAGCGTATTTTTAAACTTTCGTTATAATTTTCTATCGCATTATTATAATCTTTAAGGTAGTAATAACAATTACCTATGTTTCCTGTTAATATGCCTAAAAATCTGCTGTTACCGTTGTTTTTGGTTAGCTCTTTGGCTTGTTGGTGTGAGCTAATTGCAAGCGAATAATTTTTTAAAGAATTGTAGTTGATTCCCAAATTATTATAAACCATAGCAATTCTGCCGTTGTCTTTTAGCTCTTCATAAATTTTAAGTGCTTTGGTGTGGTAGTTTATAGATTCTGTGTATTTACCTTGGGCATTATAAACACTACCAATATTATTAAGTGAATTCGCAATTTGTTCTGTTTTTCCAATATCTTCTCGTTCTTTTAATGCGGTAAAGTGATATTGAAGGGATTCGGCATATTTTCCTTGCTGGTAATAAACGTCGGCTATATTATTATTTGAATTAGAAACCCCTACTTTATCTTTTAATTTAATTTTTATTTCAAGACATTTTTTATGGTATTTCATCGCCACATCATAGTTTGCTTTAGCTGTTTCAATCATACCAAATGCCCCATAACACTGTGCTATAAATTTGAAATTTTTATATTTTTCGGCTGCTATTAATGCTGATTTAAAATAATATGTGGCTGAATCTAGTTGGTTATTCTTCCTAAAAATTTCACCTATTAAAACTTGCTTTTTTAATTTTAACGAGTCGTGTGGTAATTTAGTTATAAGTGTTTTAAGACTATCTATTTTGTATTGTTGGGCAAACACTTTTGTGTAAATTAAAAAAAATAGGGTAAAGAAACGATAACACATTATTACAAATTTATTATTTATTAATTATAAATCTATTCGACCCAAGCTAATCATGTTATTTATCAATTAAATATATTTAATTTACTAACTTTAAACTATTTTGAGACATAAACTTTACATACTTATTTTATTTTTGTTTGTTACAGTATCTGTAGCTCAAAAATCAACAAAGCGCGATAGTTTGTTAAGCAGATTAGAAAATGCAAGCGGATTACAAAAAGTTAAAGTTCTAATTTCATTGAGTAATTTATTTAAGCTGAACAATCCTGATACCGCATCAGTGTTCGCTCGTGAGGCGCTTGTTATAAATAACACATTTAATAACGATACAGTTTTTGCAACGGCTCTTGGCTTAATTGGCGAATGTTATTCATCATTAGGTGTGTTTGATAGTGCGGTTGTTTATTATAGTAAAGCACTAACCTATTCGGAAAAGATAAATAGTCTTCAAAAGCTGGCTAGCTATAATAACGGACTTGGTTTGGTTTTTTATCAATTAGGTAATATTCCTAAATCTATTGATTACCTTGAAAAAGCAGCACAAATAAAATTAAAACAAAAAGACACGCTTTATTTTGCCGCCATCAATGGTAACATTGCCGGCGCTTATCAAAGATTAGGCAAATTTGATGAGGCTATCGCTAAACTGAGAACAAGTGAAAATATTTTGAAGAACTATCACAACACGGAGCTGTTAGCTAACCTATATAATTCTATTGGTAGTGCTTATCAACTCCAAAATCAACACATAGATTCGGTTGAATATTATTATAAAAAGTGCATTAACTTAATTACGAAACCTGAAGATGAGTTTTATTGTATGGCGGCATATATTAATATTGCAGATTTATACATAGAAAAACAAAAGTTTGATTTATCTGAGTTTTATTTAACCAAGGCGTATAATTTGGTTAATCGGCTTAATAGAAGTGCTGAGTTAATAACGGTTTATGAAATATATGCCAATCTTTATGAACGAAAAGGCGATTATTCAAAAGCATATGAATTAAAAAAACGTCAATTAAATTATAAAGATTCGTTGTTTACAACAGAAAAACAAAAGTTTGTAGAAGAGTTGGAAACAAAATACCAAGCTGGTAAAAAAGATTTAAAAATTAAGGAGCAAGAAGTGTTGCTTCAAAAAAGTATTAATAAGCGTAACACCTTACTGTTTTCAGTTTTAGTACTTGCCTTATTGATTATAATATTAATTGGTATCTATGTGGTTCGTAAGAAAAATCAGCGTATTATTGAGGCTGCTAAGCAAAAGTTTTTTGCCAACGTAGTACATGAAATACGGTCGCCATTAACTACCATTCAGGCACCCCTGCAATTGCTCAAACAAAGCAATACCAATGAGAAGGATTTAACTAACATCTTATTAGCAGAGCGCAGCGTTAATCGTTTAAACGATTTAATCAATCAAATGCTAACTATTAATAAAATAGATTCCAACACTTACCTTTTAAATGAACATTACGGTGACCTGGAGATGTTTTTAAACCAATTAATAGATTCGTTTTCGTTGAGTGCAGAGCAAAAAGGAATAACACTTATTAAACAATTTGATTTTGAACAAAACCTCGTTCATTTTGATAAAGATGTTATTCAAAAAATTGTAGATAACCTTATAAACAATGCAATAAAGTACAGTGGCAAAGGCAAAGTTGTTGGTATTAATGCAAGTTTGCGCGAAAATGAAAATACCTTTTCTTTAAATTTTAGTGTTTGGGATAATGGAATTGGCATTCCCGAAAAAGATCAGGATAAGATTTTTGAGCGCTTTTACAGAACTAAAAATTCTAAAACCCAAAGTGGTGCAGGTATTGGTTTATCTCTGGTAAAGGAGTTAGTTACGCTTTATAAAGGGAAGATCTATGTACAAAGTGAACTAGGCAAGGGGTCTCATTTTTTTGTTGAGATGTCTTTAAGTAAGGCAAAGGAAAATATTAATGATACAACACATGTTGATGATGAAAAACAAACCCTTTTAATAATTGAGGATAATGCAGAGATTTTGAACTTCAACAGAGCTTTACTTCAATCTAACTACAATATTTTAAAAGCTAATAATGGGTTAGATGCGAAATTAATTCTTGAAAAGACTTTACCTGATTTGGTTTTATGTGACGTTATGATGCCTCAAATGAATGGTAAAGAGTTTGTTCAATGGATAAAGAATAATACCAACACAGCGCACATTCCGGTTATTGTTTTATCATCTCTAAGTTCTCCAACTATTAAAGTAGAATTGCTCAGCCTGGGTGTTCAAGCATACATTACTAAACCATTTATTCCTGATGAGTTAATAGCTGTTATTCGCAATCAGTTAGCACTTGTTAAAAAAACACAGGAAAATTATCAGCAAAACTTAAAGCAAAAAGACCAAACAACCGAAGAAAGGTTTAAAGGAGAGGATCCTTACACACAAAAGTTAATCAACCTAATTTTTTCAAATCTCGATGCTCCCGAATTAACAGTAGAGTATTTGGCAGATTTAATGGCTACCAACCGAAGCCATTTTCAGCGTAAAACTAAGTCACTAACAGGTTATTCGCCCTCGGAACTAATTAAAATGATTCGATTGGAAAAAGGTAAAGATTACTTGCTAGCCAAAAAGGGAAATATTACGGAGGTAGCCTATATGGTTGGATTTTCCTCCCAATCGTATTTCACAAAATGTTTTTCAGATTATTTTAAAAAATCACCCTCAGAAATGTTGCACAACCATTAAAAAACAAGTTTTTAATGATTTGATTACCAACACCTTGTGTGATTGCAACATCTTTACACGTTTTTGCAACATGCCTTAACGCCTTCTTTTTATTTCGGTTGCAATTTTGTGTTGAATTTAAAAACACAAATTATGAAAACAATTATTTCAAGCGTGTTAACGATCTTATTGATCTTAACAATAACAAACAAAACAAATGCGCAAGCAGGAGCCGCGTTAAATTTCGATGGGATTAATGATGAAGTGCTTATCAATAATTCTACCTTAGGCGCATTAACAATCGAATTTTGGATGCGAACCACACAAGTTGCACCTACCGGAGGGCAATGGCATTTCGGAAATGGACTTGTAGATGCGGAGATTACAGGTGTTCAAAACGATTTTGGCACGGCTTTATTAGGAAGCAAACTAGCTTTAGGTATTGGAAATCCTGATATTACTTTGGTTTCAACATCAAACGTTAATACAGGTAATTGGGTTCATGTTGCCGTTGTTTATACATCTGGTCCTGGGAAAGTAGCTTATATTTATATCAATGGTATATTGGAGGCGTCAAGCACAGCCGTTAGTGGTAATGCTAGAAACACAAATGGCCAAATTGCTTTCGGAAGAGCAAAATCAAAGCCACAATTTTATAACGGAGATTTAGATGAAGTAAGAATATGGAACTACATGCGCTCACAATGCCAGATACAAAATAGCATGTTCTGCGAGTTAACATCTTCCGAGCCTGGGTTACTTTATTATTATCAATTTAACCAAGGAATTGCGGCCGGCAATAATTCAACCATCACAACAATCACAAATTTAATGGGTGGAAATAATGGGTCGTTTACCAATTTTACTCAAACCGGCCCAACCTCTAATTTTATAGCACCCGGAGCTGTTGTATCTGGTGTTTCTTGTAATCCTTTATCAACTAATGTGCAGGGCAACGGCAATAATATTGTAGATGGTGCAACCACCACTAGTACTTTAAATGCTACGAATTTTGGCACCGTTTGCACAAGCGCTGTACCTTTAACTAACATTTTTACTATTCAAAATAATGGCACATCTTCACTTACTTTAAATACTTTTACATTAACAGGGGCAAACGCTACCTCTTTTTCCGTTAGTTCAGTTCCGCCAACCTCTTTAGCGGTAGGTTCTTCTGCAACATTTGCGGTTACATTTTCTCCTTCAACATCGGGTTCAAAAGTTGCCATGTTGGCGTTTAATACAAACGATTGTGCTTTTCCAACGTATAATTTTGCATTAAGCGCTTCGGTAATTGCCTCACCAACCATTGCTGTTAACAGTGGCACTATTTGTTCCGGTAACTCTTTTGTGATCGTTCCGAGTGGTGCTATATCTTATACTTTTTCCGCCGGAACAGCAACGGTTAGTCCTATTGTAACTACTACTTACACAGTTGTAGGCACAGGCTCTTTAGGTTGCCCCGGCACAAACAGTGCCATTAGCACAGTTTCTGTAATCATTACCCCTACTATAACCTTAAGCAGCGCTGCTATTTGTAGCGGACAATCTTTTACTTTATCACCAAGCGGTGCCAGCACCTATACTTACCTGAATGGCGGTCCGGTTATTACGCCAAGCATTACCACAACCTATTCAATTTCCGGATCAAACGGTTCGTGTTTATCCACAAACACAGCTGTTGTAACCATCACGGTAAACACCACGCCAACGGTAGTGGTGTCTGCTTTTAATAACACCATTTGTGCAGGCACGAGTAATACCATCAGTGCAAGCGGTGCAGCTACTTATACATTTAATCCAGGGAATATTATTTCTAGCGCGGCTGTTATTTCACCAACCATTTCAACTACTTATACTGTAACCGGCTCTGTTGGTGTTTGTATCAATACTATAACAATCACAATTACTGTTAACCCATTACCAATATTAACCGCCTCAACAAATTCAACTAGTATTTGTCCGGGTAATTCAGTTACGCTCAGCGCTAACGGTGCAAATACTTACAGCTGGAACAATGGTTCTACCTCACAAAGCATCAGTGTTTCTCCCACTATTACAACAATTTACACCGTAACAGGCACCAACTCCAATGGATGTGTTAATTCTGCCACGGTAACACAGGTTGTAGCGCCTATCCCGCCTTGTGGAACCATAACCGCAATTGGAACAAATCTGGTTAATGATTTAGTTATTCTTTTATATCCTAACCCTGTTGTAAATAATTTAAAAATAGAAACGGAGGTTTACACAAGCATTCAATTATTAAATCAATTAGGTCAGTTAGTTTACGAAAGCAAGCAACCTGAACTAACTCATAACCTGAACATGCAAGCGTATCTTAATGGGTATTATTTGCTGACGGTTAATTACCAGGGGTTAAAAAAACAGGTTAAAATTTTTAAAAATTAGCTACTCTGATCCATCCCTGTTTTATTCGGGGATGGATTATTTAAGTTCAAAGAATTTTAACTATTCAATTTAATATATTCAATTAACTTTATATTTTAATCTAATTATGAAACCAATCAAATTAATTTTAGTTATCGTGCTTTTTAGTAGCCGATTATTTTCTCAAAACACTAAGGAGTGTAATATTTACCCCAGTAATTTGGAAGAAAACATGTGGTTTAATGGTTATGATGCTTCTAAGCATTTAATTAAAGGCGTACATTTCATGGTTTTATCAGATGGCGAAAACTCTAAGGACATTACTCCTGCATTTACAGTTAAATTATATTTATATCAAAAAGATGTAGAACCAATTTACATCAAAACATTTGAGTTGGAGGGTTTGTATCACATGGGAAGCAAAGAATATAAAAACATTAATGTTAGTTTAGCTGACAACGAAATTCCTAATGGAACTTATCGTTTAGGCGTTCATGTTAACGCAGATCAGTCGTTTAAAGAAGACGGATCCGATAACGCCATGTTGTTTAAAGGAGACATTGTAATTAATAAGGAGTAATAGTCCTTTTTAATTTAACGAAAACTGAAAGGGTAATTTTTTATTTCGACGAATAAAACTAAACTTTTTTAAAAAGTTTCTATCTTAGATTTAAAATATTACCCATGAAAAAAACAATTACTACATTATTGGTTGGTTTGTCAAGCTTTACGTTTGCGCAAACACCTAAGCTTCAGATTTCGCTTACCTCACACGTTGAGCCAGCAGAAAGTTTTACAGCTTTATCTAGCTATACCCCTGTAAAGGATACATTAAAGCGCATTGTTGACATTGTTCATGCAAAGAACGCAAAATACAATATGCAATTAATGCCTAACTTTATTCAGGGTGCTTTAGTACATCAATCGGCGGCCACTAGCACTAATGATATTATTGAGTATGCCTATAAAATTGGTGGGGTACCAGGTAATGTTGTAGAGATTGACCCGCGATATAAAACAACTACGTTATATAATATTGCAGATGTAAGTTACTCTATTAATTTAACGGGGGCTCAATCTAGCAGTGTTGTAGGTGGTTTTGTACATTTTAATCAAACCGGACAATATGCTGCTGGAGATTGGACCCCATATACAACACCAATTACCGCGCAAAACACAAGTACATATACTTGGAAAGCAAATATCATGTGGGGAGCGGGAAGTCTCCCTCCACACACAAAAGATGCTAACAACTATGGTAATTGGAAACCAAGAGGTAAAACCGATTCAATTGATTTTTATTGCCACGACCCTGCTCAAACTATTTGGTTGCAAGGTAATGGTTGTGCTTGGGTTTTAACCCCTACAACTAATGTTAATCAAATGATTGCAGACATTAGAAGTGAGGCTACAAAAATTGCAAACGGAACTTATCCTAGCAATAAGTTTTATAATGGTAACTTAATGATCAATTTTAAGGATTTTGGTACTAGTACCGTAGTTCCAACATTTCAAATGCCGGTTGTTCTTTCACGCGTGTTAGATTCTATTAATGTTTTAGTGAGTCAAGGTAAAGCTGAATTCAGAACCATTACTCAAAAACAAGCTGCATTTGCAGCATGGAGCGCAAGTACCGGAATAACCTATTCTCAATGGAAGTGTGGACAAACTACAACAGTAACAGCAACATGTAATATGACCGGACTTGAGAAAAGAAATGCAGACAATTTTGTAATTTCTCCAAACCCTACCAGGAATACTTTAAAGATTAGAGGCCTTCAGAATAACCAACACTATACCATTGAAATGTTGGATGCGTTAGGTCGTTTGTTTATGAAGGAAGAAACACTGTTTTTGAATGAAAAAGAGATAAACCTCAAAGAATTAAAGCCAGGTTTATATTATATTAGAATAGGTTCTACAACACATAAAGTAATAAAAGAATAAGTAGTTAATGGATATAAAAAAAGCATTAGGACAACCCTAATGCTTTTTTTGTTTTTAGTGGTATGTAATTTATTTTCCGAGCAACTAATTAACTCCTGAACTTTCAAATAATTTTTCGTTTAGTAGTTCAATTAAATAAACGCGTCGGCCCTTGTAATTTGCAGTTAAAAACGCATCCGTATAGCCAAGGCTTTTTACTTTGTTCATGTAATCATCTGCTTCCTGCCAGGTATTAAAAGATTTATTAACTACAATTACTTGTATATCACCATTTATTACCTCTGTTTGTTTGCTTCCGCCGTAATTACTGAGTTTTGAACTGTTAAAATTTTGTGGCTTTCGGTAAGCGCCTACTTGCACATAATAACTCAAACCCGGTAATGTTTTTGTTCCGATTTTATTTTTTAGTCTGGCTCGTGGCGTTTCTCCTGCGTTAGTGTTTGTTGCAACGTTTGTTGATGTTCCTTGTGAAGAATTGTTGATGTCGGACGAAGTGCCGCCTCCTGAATTATTGTCAACCACAAACGGGTCTATGCTTTTTTTCACCGAATCAGCATCAGTAACCACAATAGCCTTAGTACGAGGTATTGTATCGCCATCACCAAAATTGATATTAATAATCTTTTCTGCATAACCCGTTACCTTGGATGTTTCAATATTATAAGCCCTGTCGCCTAACACAGGATGGTAGTAGTTAATTTTATAATTATAACCCGAAGGCAAGCTAACTAAATAATTACCTGAAGAGGCGTTTGAGTTAAACTGTCCAAACACTTTACCGTTTTCTAAAAACACTTGTATTTTACCAGCGTATGGTTGACCATTTTCTAGTAATCTACCTTTAATAACAGTTAAAATTAATTTCTTTGAACTGATACCGGGCTCTACTACATAGATATCTTTATCCCCTGAACCGCCTTCTCTAGCACTTGAGTAGTAACCTTTTTTGCCATCTGCAGAAAGAACATAGTAAATGTCGTCGTCTGTTGTGTTTAAAGGATAACCAAGGTTAACAGGCGCTTTCCAAACACTGTCTATTTCATGTAAATCCGACATAAAAATATCAAAACCTCCCATACTGTTATGTCCTTTTGAACTAAACACTAATGTTCTTCCGTCAGGGTGTAAAAATGGAGCATCATCATCAAGCTCTGTATTTACAGCTCTGCCGAGGTTTTTAACTTTGCCCCAAGAGCCATCATCTAAAAGAGTAGCTTCATACAAATCTTTACCACCAAACCCTCCCGGACGCTCGCTTGCAAAAATGATTTTACGCTCAGATGAAGACATTGTAATGCTTCCTTCCCAGCTTTTAGAATTAACATCTCCTTTTAGTTTTTCTGGAGCTGAGTATTGAGTACCCACAAGCTTACATTCATAAATGTCGCCACCATCTTCCTCTGTAGCTTTAAACGTCATCAACTTTTGTCCATCATTACTAATTGCAATTACAGCATCATTGGAAACACTATTAATGTTTTGAACGGCTTGCGGTTCAGCCCAAGTTCCGTTCTTTTTTTGAGACACTAAAATGTCTTCGAAATAGATCCCAAGCGGGTTCGGTCTTCCAAGCAAATCTCTTAAGCCTCCTGTGCTTTTAGTTCCCCTGTAGGTAATAAACATATTTTCTTCATCCGCTGTTAAAACAGGTGCATATTCTGCAGCACGTGAGTTTAGAGGAGATCCAACGTTTTGAATGTTTACTTTTACAGGATTGCTAACTAGGGTAAGTGCGTTTTCGTTGTATTTATCGGTAAGTTTTAATGTTTTTATTTGATCATTTTTAAGTTTGCCATTGTTTAGTAGGCTCGCAATTAGTTCTTTTGATTTTTCAAATTGATAAGTTTTATGATACAAAAGTGCAAAGTAATAATCCAAATCCACTGCTTTTTTATCGCGTTGCTTTACTTCGTTTAAATATTTTTCAGCAACCTTGTGCTTGTCTGAAATATAAATTGCGCAAATACCGGTAAGGTATTTTAAGTACAAGTCCTTCGGATGAAGCTTTAGTAAAGAATCATAGCGCTCATACGCAAAAGCATAAAGTTTTTCTTCGTAAAAAACATTAGCGCTTTCAAAGTATTTTTGTTGAGGTCTTGGCCAATTACTTACGTCAATTTCTTGTGCGTTAAGCACAAAGCATGAGAGTAAAATAATAGTTGAAATAATTATTTTTTTCATAGGCATTAAATTACACACTTAAGACATTCTTTTTATTTACAGCTAATGAACTTGTTAACGATTGTTTTTTAATAACTTAACATCATTAAGTTCTTGTGAAAAGAGCTGGTTTCTGCAAAAAGAAAAAAGGTGCATGGAGCACAACGATTCTTAAATATTTATTACAATAATTATATTCCGGCTCCACGAATGCCGCGCCCAAACAATTGTAACTTGCTTTTTAGGGCTATTAAGTCGTAAAAAATGAAATGCTGCAAACATCGTGTTATAAAAAAATCAGGAGGTTAAAAAATAATCAGCCCGAGTGGGTTCTAGCCAACTACTTAATTATTTGATAATACTTAATGATAATACAAACATTAGTTGTTTGATAATATTTTATCTTAATAAAATCCAAAGGTGATAATAGATATAATTTTAGCGTATCAAGAAATTGTCATTCATATTTATTTTTTTTAGTTTTATTTTAAATTCGCAAGACAATGTTTTAAGTAAGCTTCATAGCATTGTAAATGATAGTGCCAAATGTGCGTTTTTAGTTAATGAAATTGAGAAAGAGACCCAAGCAAAGGTATGGTTGGTTTATAATAATGAACTTCAAAAAATTGCAGAAGATGGCCTCAAGGCCAAGCCGCACGATAAGCTGTATAATGCAGCGCTTGCTTCATCTAAAAACAATTTGGGTTTTTATTATGAGTCAATTGGCCGCAAGGATTCGGCTATGTCCTTGTATTTCAGCGCCTTAAACATTCAGCTTGATATTAATGATTATGCAAACGCCGGTGTCACGGCGAACAATTTGGGCTATTTAGCGTATAATAAAGGCGATTTTGTTTTAGCGCTTAAGTACTATAATAAAGCATTAAAACTTACGGAAACCAGCAAAAACAGGCCATTGGAGGTTACAATTCACAGTAATTTGGCAGCATATTATCATGATCTTTTAGATTCAACTTCGGCCTTTTTGCACACAACCAAGGCACTGGAAATAAGGCGCGAAATTAAAGATACATTTGGGTTGGCTACGAGCTTTAATGCTTTGGCTACTATGTACTATGTTAAGGGTGATAGAAAACGCGCATACGATTATGTTCAGCAATCTATTAAGTTGGGAGCTTCAGTTAATAGATTGCAAAGTTTAGCTAACGCCTACACCAATTTAAGTAGTTTTTATTTGAAGGATAAGATGTATGATTCTGCGATTGTATACGCAAATAAATCCATACAGCTTTTTATGAAGTTAAACGATTTGCAAGGATTAACAATAAGTAAAAAATGCTTGGCTTCGATATATTTTGAAACAAAAAAGGTAAATGAGGCTAAACAAAATTTTCAGGAAGCCTATAACCTTTCTAAAGAATTGGGCAATTCAAAATATTTGGCTGCTTGTGCAAATTATTTAGCCAAACTTTATTATGCTTCAGGTGAGCACAAAAAAGCTTATGAATATTCCAGGATCTATATCAGTTTTCAGGATAGTTTATCGGCTTTACGTTATAATGAATTGGTTAAGCAAAAAGGTGCTTTATTAAATCAAATCGTTAAGCAAGATACAACTGAAATTAAAACGCATGATTTAGCAAGTAGTTCCACCATAAGCTCAGATGAACCAAAGGGTAGTTTTCTTACAATTGCACTTTTAATCGGCTGTGTTATTTTGGGCCTAGTAGTTATTATTTTGTTTTATCGCAATCAAAAACTAAAACGTTCCACGTGAAACATTTGGACCTTAAGCCATATTTGAATTATTCATTTCATCTGATCCAAAGTTCCGATTTTGAAAACCTAGCAAGGTTTAGGAAAGACCCACATATTATGAGGGCATTGGATAAGGAAATTGAAAACGACGGGCAGATTCAGCATCTTCTTAGTTTAATGCACCCAGACGCCGGACCAACAAATTCCATGTGGTGGTTTATTTATTCAAACAACATTCTTATTGGTAATTTTGGATTAAAGCTTGATTCGCGGAATGCAAGAGCAGAAATAGGATATGTACTTTTTAAGCAATTTTGGAGACAAAAACACATGTCGGTTTGTTTACCTGTTTTATTGGATTATGCTTTTAATCATTTAAACTACCACTCATTAGAAGCCAGAATAAACCCTATTAATGTTGGTTCAAAGAAATTGCTTTTAGCTAACGGATTTGTTTTGGAGGGGTATTTTAAGGAAGATTATTGTTACAAAAACGAATTCTTAGACACGGAGGTTTATAGCCTTCTTAAACAAAACTATGTTCCACGTGAAACATTATTACAAATATAACGACATAAAGAACATAGCATACCCAAAAAAAGACGCCAATAAAAGTAAAATAGTATTATCAAAATGAAGCAAATTTCGAATTGTCCTGTATGTGGATCGGCTAGTTTTAATTCCTTTTTAACCTGTAAAGACTACACAGTTAGTCAGGAAAATTTCAACATCGTTTCTTGTAATGGTTGTTTCTTTAAGTTCACTAATCCCATCCCCCACCCTGTTGATTTGGGTAAGTACTATAAGAGCGAGGATTACATTTCACACTCTAATACCAATAAAGGGTTAATCTCAAAGGCTTATAAATTTGTTAGAAATTATACCCTAAAGGGGAAGCTAAACCTCATTCAAAAATATGTTTCACGTGGAACAATATTGGATTATGGTTGTGGGACAGGAATGTTTTTAAAGGTGTGTCAGGATAATGGGTGGAAAGCATTTGGGATGGAACCGGATGATGGCGCGCGTAAAATAGGCACAGAAATGGGTTTAAACGTGTTTTCGGACAAGGAAAGGGTAAATACCTATACGAACAACCAAACATTCGATATAATCACTTTATGGCACGTTTTAGAGCATGTTACCGATTTGGATGAAACCCTAACCTTTTTTAAGGAGAAGTTGAACAAAGGAGGAGCTCTAATTATTGCTGTGCCAAACTACACTAGTTTTGATGCTCAACACTACAAAGAGTTTTGGGCAGCCTATGATGTTCCACGTCATTTATACCATTTCGAAATTAATACTATTCAAAAACTACTATCTAAATACGGTTTTTCCTTAGCTGAAACTAAGCCAATGAAATTTGATAGCTTTTATGTAAGTATGTTAAGCGAAAAGTATAAAGCCGGGAAAATTAACTATGTAAAAGCCTTTTTAACGGGCCTTAATTCGAATTTAAAAGCTAAGACAGCGAAAGATTACTCCAGCGTTATTTACGTTTTTAAATCGGCTTAAAATTCCTAATTAGTCTTGCGTCTTAACCAAGCTTTTTATTTCATTATTCTCTACATCGTTTGAGCGTTCACAACCTGTATCTGATTAAATTGTATTTTTGGTTATTCAAAATAGCCGAAACATACTTTCTTTTTTTGCCCTGGTTCTTTCTTTTTGTTTACCCGCACAAAAGAGAATTGTTGATTCATTAATATCCGAATTAAATAAAGCTAAACATGATACAGTTAGGTGTCATCTATTAAACGGTTTAATTGAGGCAGATTATGATGAAAGGTGGCGGGACTATAACAAGCAGCTTAAAGCTATTGCAGAACGAAATCTCCAGAAAGCAGATGGGGATAAAACCTTAACTAAAGTTTATACTAAGTATTTAGCTTCAGCTTTAAATAACGAAGGTTATATTGCTTCTGAAGAGGGGAATTTATTGGAGGCAATAGATTTATATAAAAGCAGTTTGGCCCAGTATGAAAAGATTGGCCAAAAAGAAGGGACCGCCGACACATATAACAACTTAGCTTTTGTTTATAATACACAGGGAAATATTCAACTAGCGTTGGAATTCTATAACAAATCACTTCTATTGTATACTCAGCTTGATAACATCAGAGGTGTTTCTACTTCCTTAAACAACATGGCTTTGATTTATAGTAAACAAGGAGATATAGCTAAAGCTAGAGAGTATAATGAGAAAAGTTTGAAGTTAAGAAAAGCTCACAACGACAAGGACGGTATAGCTGTTTCATTAAATAATCTGGCATACTTGTATATGTCAGAAAAAAGATATGATAAAGCATTAGAGTATTATTCCGAATCGTTGAAACTGCGAGAAGAATTGAGCGACCTTAGAGGAATAGCCAGCGTTAATAGTAATATTGGCAAAATATACCGTTTAAAAGGTGATTTGGTTGTTGCTTTGGATTATTACGAAAAAGCGCTTCAAACAAGAATAGAGTTAAAGGATAGGGCCGGTATTGCCAATTCATATGTAAATATTGGTAGCGTATATTTCGAAAAAAAACAACACAATAAAGCATTGGTTTATTATCAAGATGCATACAAGTTAGCGGTGGAAGTTGGAATACCGGATCTTATTAAAATAACCGCAAGTCAGGTTGCAAAAGTATATAAACTTCAAAACAATCATCAGCTGGCTTTAGAATATTATGAAGTTTATATAAAAATGCGAGATAGCATTAATAACACCGAAAACAATAAGGCTGCAATACAGTCGCAACTTAAGTACGAATATGAAAAAAAGGCATTGGCGGATAGCATTAAGGTTGCCGAAGAGCGAAAGGTAGTTCAGATTAAACTTAAGCAGGAAAAAACCCAGCGTTATGCTTTATATGCCGGCTTAACAAGTGTATTTGTTTTTGCACTAATCATGTTTCAAAGATTTAGGGTAACTAATCGACAAAAAAGAACTATTGAAGATCAAAAGAATTTAGTAGAGCAGCAAAAGAAATTGGTTGATGAAAAACAGAAAGAAATACTCGACTCAATAAGATACGCTAAGCGTATACAAGCCTCTATATTGCCTAGTGATAGGTACATTAATAAGATCCTTCAAAAGTAGGACGACGCCTGTTTGAATTAGTTTAGCTTGGCGCAGAACACGAATTAATTTATAAAAGCAAAAAGGTTGCTAGTAATAGCAACCCTTTTTTTATTCTTAATGTGTTTATTGTTAATTGTAAGTTCCAATATAAGTACGTTGTTTTCCTCTGCGACCTGTCCATTCGGCTTTAAAATGGTTAGGGCAGGAGTCAGGGCTTACGTTACCCGAAGCGTCTGTTCCTAAAGTTACAGTCACCTTTCTTTCCGAAACACTGTGTTCAATTGTTCCTGATACAGGCTTGTTCCAACCACAATTTTTTAATAAAACAACCGGGTAAATTATTTTTGTACTAAACTCATTTCCTTTTCTGTTTGTGCCCCAGGCGCTAATATTATTTGCAGCATTAGCAGTAACCGAAAATTTTAAATTACCACTATTGTAATCCCAGGTGCGGCGTTTTGCAATGCTCCATTGGCGGGTGGTATTATCATCAAAAACAACGTACATGTTGTTGCTACTAACCGTTCTTACAATGCTCGGTTTGTCGCCAGAGAGCTCAGTAACCAAACCACCCGACACGTTAATAATGTTGTGTGTGCCGTTAATAGTCATGTTTTTACCATTACGCGTTACTTTATAATTAATAAAGTCAACGTTTAATTGAGCGTTTGCATCTTTCCAGCGCACACCATTTGTATAATTAACAACCTGATATTTTATTTGTCCTGTGCGGTTTTTGCCATTGCAGCCACTTCCATTAAAAGTTAGTGTTACAATTCCTTGTTGAATCTGTGAGGTGTCCGCTGTGGCATCACAAGGCCAAAAATAAGTGGTGGTGCTTGAAGTGCTTGTCCCGGCAAGCGTTCTGCTATTACTCATGCTGTTATCAGCGTCCGTATAAGCATCGTCAGTATTGGCGTCGTTGGTTTGGGCATCGTTAGATTGAGCGCTGATTGTTGGTGTGTCGTCTTCTTCCGCTTGTTCTCGTTTACGACAAGACGTAAACACCACTAGTAGAGCAATTGAACTGAGAATTCCAGTTTTTATAATCGAGTTAGTTTTCATGTTATTCGTTTTATTGGTTTATTTGTATCTATGACTTACAAAAAAACAAAAGGTTTAATCGGGGTATTTGTTTTTCTTCTAATGAGTATTTCGAGCATTAGTCAAACCAAGCCTAAGGAGCAAGTTGAAGAGTATAAAATAGAAAACAAAATTGTTTCAGCAAAGGAATATAAGCGCTTTACAGATTCCTTGCAGTTAAAGGAGGTTGAAGGGACTTATGTATGTAAGAAAATGTTAGGTGGAGGAGAGAATTCTTACGAGGCTAAAGATAAAAGCGGAGTTGTGTTTATTTGTACTAGCGGAGTAAGGGATAATAAGAGTTACAGTCGTATAAGAAAAAAGTAGTTAATCCCGTTTTAATTCACTCATAGAATATTGAAACTTGCAAGGTGATAAGACGCTTTAGGTAATTCTTACTAAACTCTTTCCTATATTTAAAACATTGGGTCAATTATCAATCATTACTAGAATCCATTAAATCTGGCATAACAAATCACTATCTTTGTTTAACTATTTAAATTCTTGCTCCGAAACTCAAACATATTTTTCTTCTTATTTGTATTTTATTTTACAAGCGTTGTTGCACAAAGTAATCTCTATAACAGTTACATTAATCTTGTAGATTCTTTCAAGTATTTTACAGAAGAGGATTTTAAACAACGGAGTCAAAAATTTGATAAGAAGCATAGAGGTGAAGCAGGTTATGATTTTTATCACACGATTATTTTGGGAGATATTAAACTTAAGCAACAAAATTTAAAGGAGTCAATTGAAATATATTTAGAAGCTGCAGGAAAGGACAATAAGGACCTAGACAAAAAATATTTAGTTAATTATAAAATAGGGAACATACACATGATTAATGAAAACCTTACTCTTGCTGCTAGCTATTACAACAAGGCCTTATTGGCAAAACAAAGCGCGTATACATCAAGGCTAGACTTTACTTTGCTTTTTGAAATCGGCCTGATTAACAGCTACTTAGACAACAATAAAAAATCAATAGAGTTTTATTTGCGCGCATTTAATGTGGCAAAAGAAAATAAGTGGTCTACAAAAGAAGCAGCAATGATGAATAATTTGGGCTTAGCGTATTTAAAAACAAACAATACTGATGAAGCACGTAAATATTTGTTTAATTGCGAAGCAAAACGATTACAGATAAAAGATACATTAAACTACGGGCAAATATTTAATAATATTGGTACATATTATCTTACGATTGGCGAAAATGAAAACGCCCTTCTATATTTTAAAAAGGGTCTAGAAAACAGAGAGAAGTATAAGGCGCCAGTTGCGGGATTAATAGAGTCGAAAGTAAATATCGGAAAGGCCTATTTAAAATTAAACAAGCAAAGCGAGGCTTTATTAACGCTAAACAATGCAATTAAAGAGGCCAAGCAAATGAATCACATAGAACTTGAGCGAAGAGCACTTGAGCCGCTCATTTCAATTTATGATAACCAACGAGCATTTGAAAAAGCATATCAAGCTCAAAGTCGGTATTACTTCATTAAAGATAGTTTGTATGGTTTGGAAAAAATTCAGGAAATGAAAAGCCTCTCTTTTCAATATGATTTTAATAAAAAGCTTCAACAGGATAGTTTGAAATACATTCAAAAAGATTTGTTGAATAAAAAACAAATTGAGATACAAAAAGAGAAAAATAAAACGTTGTACCTTGTTGTATTTGTTGTATTAATTGCATTGTTGGTGTGCGCATATTTCATTAGTAGACTTAATAAGTCCAACAAGGAAAAAGCAAAAGCACACGATTTAATAAGCGAACAAAAAGAAGAGTTGCTTCAAAAGCAAAAAGAAATTACGGCCAGTATACAATACGCAAAACGCATTCAGGAGGCATTACTGCCCAATCCTAAGTATATTAAAAAACAACTGGATAAAAAGCTTTAAAGGCTTTCAACTTCTTTTCTTTCGTATTGGCAACACTCAGGAAGGTTTTTATAAGCATAATCATTTGCAATAAAAGCTTCGTTGTCATAACCGGCTTCAGCAACAGCTTTTAAAAACACAGTTGGGTTGGTTGAAAGACTATCAAATTTTACAGTGAGTAGTTTAGAGTTTTCGTCCCAAACAGCAGTTTCAATACCTTGTAATTTTAATGCGCTTTCAATTGTGTTTTTGCACATCTCACAATTTCCGTAAACCTGGAATTTTTTTTCGACAAGAGATGAGCTGTTCGAATCACAAGATAAAAGGAAACAACTAAGAAGTACAATAGATAACCTGCTAAACACGATTTAAAGATTTGAATTTGAACTGCAAATTTGCAAAATGTTTAAGAAACAAAGGCAATGTGTGCTTAAGGTTTTCACAAGCTTTAACATTGTCGTGAAACAACACAACGCTTCCGGCTTTACTGTGTTTAACAGCATTGTTCAGACACTGCTGTGGGGTTATTCTCTCATAATCATAGCTGATAACATCCCACATAACAACCTGGTAGCCGGCATTAATCAATGCTTTGTACTGGCTGGGCTTTAGTTGCCCGTAAGGTGGTCTAAACAGTTTGGTTTTTGTTAATTCTTCGCAGCTATTTACTTCGCTTAGATAGGTTGCAACGGAGTTTTTAAAACCTTTTGTGTGACGCATCGTGTGATTAGCAACAGTATGACCTTCTGCCTTAATTCGCTCAAAAAGGTGAGGGTGCTTTAAAATGTTTGCACCAACACAAAAAAAGGTTGCCTTTGCGTTATACTCTTTTAGCGTGTCTAACACCCATTCTGTTAAATCAGGAATTGGACCATCGTCAAAGGTTAAAAACAACTCTTTTTCGGTTGTATTAACGTTCCATAACGCTTTAGGATAAAGCTGTTTTAAAAATGATTTAGGTTGTATGAGCAACAGGTTTTTCAACGATAATATTCACTAAGCCTGGTTATTTAAAATAACGTTGCTTGGCGTCAGTAAAACCCGGAAAATTATTGTGATGCCAGTTCATGATAACAGTTCCGTTTTTAACCAACATGAGCCCGGGATTACTGCGTATCATTGTTTTTAAAACTGTACCATCCACAATAGCAAAATCAACTAAAAGATTATGTTTGTGTTTAAACTCATCAATTTGTTTTGGTCCACTGGCTGTTAAGCCAATTACTTTTGTTTTGTTTTGTGTAGCAAGCTTATAAAAATCATTTATCTCTGCCATTAAACTGGCATCATCTTCTGTTTTTGCAAGATCATAAGCAATTAACCAGAAAGAATATTGTTGATCATTTAATAGGCTATCTGTTATGGTGTTGCCGTTTAAATCAGTAACAGTAAAGTCCGTAATTTTTGGAGCGTTAACAGCTTCTTTTATAACAATGTTTTCTGTAGCAACCCACTTCCAGTTAAGCGTATCGGCCCATGGATAGTTTTTTAAGGTAAACTGTTCTTTTTTACCTGTTTTAAGGTTTTCATAAACAAAACCTGTTTCAATAACCGGCGGTTGATAGTTATCGGGTACTTTCATTTGTTCTTTGATGTTATTGCCAATTTTGTAGGCTCTGAAATCAAACACGGGTAAGTTTCTGATTGTGTAGATTGGAAAAGCAAAAGAAAAAACCAAGCCAGCTACAAATAAAGAAAAGGTGAGTAGGGGATTAACCAATTCGTTAATGTTGTCCTTTCCAACAATTAAAATGGTAATTAGCACCATTAGCACTATGTCTTTCCAAAAACTGGTCCATGGTTTTAAAACCAAAAAGTCACCAAAACAACCACAGGTTGTTACCTTGTTAAAACAAGCGCTGTAAAAAGTTAAGAAGGTGAAAAATGCAATTTGAGCAAAAAGCAACCATAACGTTAGGCGCGGTTTAAACCCAATTAAAAGCATTACACCAAGCACAATTTCGCTGGCGCAAAGTATCGTAGAAAGCGGCAAGGCCAAGTGTGCCATTCCGTCAAACAACCCCGAGGAAAACTCAAATGCACCGCCTTTAACGGCTTCCTTAAATACTTCAAAGTATTCTTCCAATTTATAGCTAAACCCAACCGGGTCATTTGCTTTTATGAAACCAGAAAAAATAAACAGGCCACCAACCAATATTCTTGAGATGTGTGTTAACCAAGTAAGTTTAGCAACCGCCTCAGCAAAATTGACAGTTAGTAATAATATTACCAGAATACTTATTAAAACAGTTTTACTAAAACAAGGCGGGCAAATAAAGTAGATGAGAGCACCCACTCCTAAAGACCATATTAGCCTAAAAAACTTAGAACCTAAAAATTTTTTCATTTGAATTGTAAAGTTATTATTTATGATGTTATTTAGCAAGACTTCCTGCAAATATTCATCAAATACAAGTTGTTAACTTTTTAGGAGAGCTCTTTACTTTTCTTGTTTTTCTATAAAACCAAAAAGCTCACTTTCTGATTCCTTGTATGAGAAAACCCCTCCGACTTGACGATAATTCTGTTTGTCAATGCATTTAAAATACAATAGCTTGCTGCAATCCAACTTTTCGCGATCGTGAATAAACGTGTTTAATATTTTAATGGCTGTTTCAGTTGTGACGCAAAAATCATTGTATTGTTTGTTAAAAAGCAGTGTTCTTTCTCCGTCATTACTGCACACACCTAACAAACCAATAAACTGATCTACTTCTGCCGGGTTTGATGCAACAACGCACTTTTCGTAAACAGTTTCTTTTTTGTTTTTATTTTCTTTTAAAAACATAGATAACTCATTTTTACTGGCGTCGAATTTAAAACTAGTCGAAAGCAGATCAACGTTGTTTTTGTCAACTATACTTGGATAGGCTGATTTTAATAATTTCAGGCGCTCAACTTCAAAACTAACAAAGTCTAACATAAACTGAGTTTGTTTTACGGTCACACAGTTATTTCTAAATACATTTTCGAGGATATTATACTTTTGGTCCGGCGTTTGCGCTTTGCTTATTAATACAACCGCATAACCGGTGTAAGTGTCCGGCATGGGTTTTAAACAAGCGCCTGATGGTTTGTTATTGAAGTATTCCGGCTTGTCGTTTTTAATTTCGCAAAAATGTTCAAGTATGTTGTTACTGTATTTATAGCTTGTATCTTCTGCCGGTTTAGGCGGAATAGAGAAATTAACCAAATTATCAAGCTCATAACTTCCTAAATAGTTAAGTGTTTTTTTGCTTGTGTTAACCAGATAGTTAAACTCAAAGTGTTTGGCCTTTTCCTTTTTGTTCAGTAAATAAACTGTTTGATTAAAAGAACCGTTATTTTCTGTTTCAACCTTAAGATTAATTGTGTCTTTTTCTATTGCATTAATAGTAACAATGGCTTGTGGTTGTTTGTTAATCTGTTGGCCATTAATGCTTAAGGTAACGCGTTGGTCGTCACTAATAATGTTTAAGTTGTTTTGTGAAACCGCAACAAAATAATTTAACAAAAGTAATAAATACGCAAATCTCATTTGTTGCCCAAAGATACTAAAAGAGTTAAACGGAGCACACATACATTTTGCCCGGTTTACTTTTAATGAGGTTATTAAACTCTAATTGCAATAATACGCCGGCCGTTTTGCTAATGGTTAAGCCGCTTGCGTAGCATATTTCATCAATGTGAAGTTCTTTTTTATCCTTAAAAACATCAAGTATAGTTTTTTCTTCAGCGCTTACGTTTAATAATAATGGAACCTGATGATTTGTTTTAGTTGTTTTGGTTATAGGTTCCCACTGCAGCGCGTGTATAAGGTCTGCAGCGCTTTCTATTAATCCGGCTTTATTTTGTTTAATTAATCCGTTGCATCCTTCAGCTAAAGGATCTCCTGCTCTTCCCGGAAAAGCAAACACATCTTTGTTATAGCTGTTGGCAATAGTTGCCGTTATAAGGCTTCCTCCTTTTTGTTTACTTTCCATTACGACCAATGCGTCGCACATGCCGGCTACAATTCTGTTGCGCTTGGGGAAGTTTACGGCATCCGGATTTGTTTTGCTAATAAAATCCGTTAACAAACCTCCTTGTTCAATCATTCTTTTAGCGGTGCGTTCATGCGCATGCGGATAAATTCTGTCAAGCCCGTGGCCAAGAACACCAACAGTTTCAAGCCCTACATCCAAAGCTACCTTATGGGATAAAATGTCTACCCCATATGCTAAGCCGCTAACAACCAAAGCACCGGTTTCTTTTAGTTCTTTTACAAACTCTTCCGTTATTTGTTTGCCGTAGTCGCTGGGTTTCCTGCTTCCTACCACAGCAACTATTTTAGTGTTGTTTAGGTTTGCGTTACCTTTATAGTACAGAAGTATGGGGCTATCTGTGCAATATTTAAGCCGATTAGGATAGTCTTCGTCTGTAAAAAAAAGTGGTGTTATTTTGTATTTCTCAATAAACTTAAGTTCCTGTTCTGCTCTTTGCAGTGCGGGTTTGCTACCATGTATGTTTTTAGCAATAAATTCACCAACACCGGGTATTTTAGTAAGTTGCCCTCTCTTCTGTTTAAAAACATCTTTAGCACTTCCATAATAAGCCAACAAACTTTTCGCTGTTACATCACCTATGCCATCTAACAATGTTAATCCAATCTGATATAGTCTTTCGTCTAAAATAATGCGATTTCTTTTTTAATTGTTAATTCTTTTTTACCTTGTAAACTTAATTTAATCTAACAATGCACAAAACTACATTTAAATTAGTGTTTGTTATTGCTTTAATTTGTAGCAAATTTAGTTTGCTGGCACAAAATAAATTAGAGGGTTACGTAATTGATGCAAAAACAAACGACAGTTTAATTGGGGCAATAATTCAACTGTCTCCTCAAAAAGGCACAATAACCAATGCCAAAGGTTTTTATAATTTAGAAGTCTCTGCCGGCGAATACACTGTATTATGCAACATGATTGGCTACAAATCTTTAAAACAAAAAATTGTAGTTAAGGATAGTAACTTTAATGTTCTTAATTTTTATGTGCAAGAAGAGAATACCTCTTTGGAGGAAGTGGTGGTGAGTGCCGGAAAGTATGAACAAAAACTGAGTGAGGTTACCATTAGTATGGAGGTAATTAAGCCCAGTTTAATTGAAAACAAAAACAGTACAAACGTTGATGCTGTTATGAATCAGGTGCCGGGTGTAACTGTTAACGACGGACAAGCTAGTATCAGAGGAGGCAGCGGATTTAGTTATGGAGCAGGAAGCCGGGTGTTGGTAATGGTTGATGAAATGCCAATGATAAGTGCAGATGCCGGGGATGTAAAATGGAATTATTTACCAATTGAAAACATAGAACAAATAGAAGTTATTAAAGGTGCGGCTAGTGCTTTATTTGGAAGCAGCGCATTAAACGGTGTAATTAATTTAAGAACAGAATACGCAAAAGATAAACCAATTACAAAGTTGACTACTTTTTTTGGCAGTTATGATGCACCCAGAAACACTGTAAAATGGTGGCAAGGCAGCACCCAGCATCAGGCAGGCATTAATTTTTCGCATGCACAAAAATTAAATAATTTTGATTTGGTTATCGGAGGGCACATGCTCGAAGACGACGGTTTTAGGTTTTTAGAAACAGAAAGTAGGAAGCGTTTTAATGCCAATATTCGCTATAATTTCAGGAAAATACCTGGATTAAACGTTGGCGTAAATGGCAACTCAATGAACACCAGCGGAGGCTTATTCTTTTTGTGGCAAAATTATGATAGCGCTTATTATCCATCTGGGCTTGATTTGCAGCGTTACAACAACATTCGTTTAAATATTGATCCTTATGTAACCTATTACCACAAAAACTCAAAATTAAGTTTAAGAAATCGTTACTTTAAAACAAATAATGTGAATGATAAGGCACAAGGCAGTTATGCGGAGTTGTATTACTCTGAGCTGCAAGGTCAGCATCGATTTGAGAATGGTTTAAGTATTACAGGTGGTTTAGTTTACATGGAACAAATGGTGCTTGGTGGCGCGTTGTATGGCAAACGAAACGGTAACAATAAGGCTTTTTACGTTCAAGGAGATAAAAAGTTTTTTAGAAAGTTAACTGTTTCTGCAGGCGTTAGAGCCGAGTACTTTAAAATTGATACTGCTCAAACCAACGGGTATTTATTAATGATGCAGCAAAAAATAAAGTTGCCGTTCCAACCTGTAGCCCGCCTAGGTTTAAATTATGAAGTAGCTGAATTCACTTTTTTAAGAGGTTCTGTGGGTCAGGGGTATCGTTTTCCGAGTATAGCAGAAAAATTCGTGAGTACCTCGGTAAGTGCCTTAAATATTTTTCCTAATCAAGCTTTACAGCCCGAATTAGGATTTAGTGGTGAAATAGGCATCAAACAAGGTTTTAAAGTGCTAGGCTTTAAAGGGTTTATAGACGGCTCTGTATTTTACAATAAGTTTAAAAACAACGTTGAGTTTGTGTTTGATATTTACAAACCCGCTGGTGTCGGAGCACTTTCATTAGATCAGGTAACTAAATATGCCGGCTTTAAATCACAAAACGTTAATACTGCACAAATTATTGGTACTGAGGTTTCGATTGGCGGTACCGGTAAAATTTTTGGAGTTAATACAACCTTAATTGCCGGTTATACCTACGTGCAGCCAACTTATGAAACTTATAATCCGGTTAAAGACACGCTGGGGCTTCCAAACAACCCTTACTTAAAATACAGACAAAAACATTTAGCCAAAGCAGATGTACAGTTTGAGTACAAGTGGTTTTCTTTAGGCTATAGCGCACGTTTTCAAAGCAAAACACTCAACATCGACAGGCGTTTTGTAATTAGTGTGTTGCACGAACAAAACGATATTCCAAATGGAGTAAATTTTGATGAGTTCCCATCAACATTTATTTTACCGGGGTTTAAAGAGAACTACAGCCAGTTCGAAAAAAGTGTTGTGATACAAGATGCGAGGGTTTCTGCTAACCTTCATTCTAATTGGAGACTGTCCTTTATCGTTAATAACCTCGCTAATGTTCAATATCAGGCAAGGCCGGGTGATTTAAGGCCACCAACACAATATGTTTTTCAGTTAATGTTAAAGTTATAAGATGAATAAATTAATTGCGTTGTTATTTATGGCTGTTGTTGTTTCTCCTCTTACATCTCAAAACACGTTAACGGCAGTGTTTTATAATTGCGAAAACTTTTTTGATACGGTTGACAATCCTTCAACGCAGGACGAGGAGTATTTACCAAATTCTGAAACCAAATGGGATAATAAGAAATACATTAATAAAATAAAACGCATAAGCCAGGTTATGGATAGTACAGTGTTTGGTGCAGGAATACCAGATGTAATGGGCTTTTGCGAAATTGAAAATGTTACCGTTTTAAACGACTTAATTAAGTATAGTCAATTAAAAAGCAGAAAATATAAGTCGCTAGCCTCTACCGGAGCTGATACAAGAGGCATCAATGTTGGTTTTATTTACGATGAAAAATTGTTTTCGCTTGTGCTTTCTGAGGAAGTTGCAGCAACGGACCCATCCATACCAAATTATAAAACACGTAATATTTTACACGTTCAACTTAAGCACATTGCCACTAGCCAGTTGTTTAGTTTTTTTGTTAACCATTGGTCGAGTAGGAGGGATGGCGAAAAAGAAACCGAACCAAAACGATTGTATGCTGCAAAGCAATTGCGCTCTAAAATAGATGAACACGAAAAAAAGAATCCGGGTATAAAAATAATTGCCATGGGCGATTTTAATGATACCCCTTCCAACAAGTCGCTGAGTAAAATTTTGAAAGCGGTTGATAAGCCTAAACAAGCAGAAGACTTATTAAATCCTTTTGCACTAATTACTGACCCTGAAATTGGCACACATTTTCATGCAGGCAAATGGCAGATTTTTGATCAGATAATTTTAAATCAAAATTGTTTAAAGGGTACTAGTTTAAAATATAAAAGCGGTAATGCCTTTATACTTAACAAAGATTTTGTGATGTTTAAAAACACACGAACCGGAGAAATAAAGCCTAACAGAACTTATGGCCCGGGCAATAGGTATTTTAATGGCTATAGCGATCACTTAGCTGTTTATCTGGTTTTGAATTAGAATATTCTTTAAGTTAATTGTCCTAAAATACAGAACAGGCTTTTTGTTGTTTTGGTTTGGCTTGCGCTAGCTTATGATGCTAGTAAGCTTTGTGTTTTACTAAATGGAATTGTAGTTGTTGCAAAATTCAAATGTTTTTTTGTATATTTAATTGCATTTAGAAACAAAACCTATCTACAAATGGACAGAATAATACTTCAATGAGAAAAGTAATTTATATTCCACTTCTGTTTCTATTAATTGCCTGCCGCAAAAAAAGCGATATTACCATTACCGCATGGAATTATGCCTTAGCAGAACCCATAGCCAATTCTGAGGTAATAATTGTAGAAAGCCAATACAAAGGCGGCTTATTTAATGCTGGCACTGAATGCAAAGAAATTGCGAAAGCCACAACGGATGCAAACGGGCAATGTGTTTTTAGTAATTTAAAATTAAAAACTAAAAGCAGCTTGCAATATGCAGCAAAAATAAAATACAGTTATGGTAAAAGTGAATATTATAATTGTAATGTAACTGCAAATAGCGAAGTAAAATTGGGAAACAATGATATTGTGCTCAATAGCAGCACTTACGAGTGCTATTTTAAAGTACAATATAACAACTTATTAAATCCATCTATTTTAGGTGATAGTATGGCTATTGGATTAATATCTCCAAAGTATGAAGTTCCCGGGCAACCTTATCCATTTGGGGGGGGGTATTTAGTGCAAGGCCATATTATGGAAGCAATGGCTTTCCATTTCCAAGTGTAATAAATATTCCAAGTGAAAAATCTAATGCAGGTAAACACGTTTTAAAAATTTATAAAAAGAAAATGGGTGTAGTAACGCAAACAGTTGATACCATAAAAATTTACCCTTATGAAACAAAAACAATTGAGATAAATTGGTAGCTTTTTTAAGGAATAGTTAATTGATGTTAGAAAAAAAATCTTTTTTAAAACTTAGACATTTAATTGCATTCGTTGCTTTTGTGTTTTTTTGTTTGGTTTCATTACCCAACCATTATCACTTTCGCACTTTTGCTTTTGACCTTGGCATTTACAATAATTCGGTTTACCAGTATAGCCACTTAATAAACAACACACATCCAATGGCTAATGGGGTGGTAACAAACTTTTTAGGAGATCATTTTGCCCTCTATACTATACTCTATTCTCCCTTCTATTATTTATTCGGTAATTATACGACTTTAATTTTTCAAATTGTTGCAATTGTTTTTGGCGGTTATGGTGTATATCATTTTGCAAAGCTGGTTGCTCCGCAAGGCCGAATTGCTGAACTAGCAATGGTACAATTTTATTTTTTCTTTGGTTTTCATGGTGCCCTGAGTTTTGATTACCATGATAATGTTATCGCTTCGTCCCTACTGCCTTGGTTTTTGTATTATATTAAATTAAAAGACCTAAGAAAAGCCATCTTCTTTGCCTTTGTAATTATTATTGGAAAAGAAAACATGGCTTTGTGGATGGTTTTTGTTTGCTTAGGGTTGTTGTTGATGAAAGAGAACAGCAAGGATAAAAGCATGCGTCATGTCCTGGCAGGAATATTATTGTTTTCTCTTGTTTATTTTGTTGTTATTATAAAAGTTGTGATTCCTTATTTTAGTGCTTCTAACGAATATGCACACTTAAAGTATTCTGTAATTTCCAATAACCTTGGGTTCAGCTTTTCTAATATTAAGAATTTGTTCTCTACCTTGTTTGTTGACACGCTTTATCCTGAAAATTACACAGAAATTAAAGTAGAGTTTTACACATGTCTTTTATTGGCCGGAGGCTTTTCATTATTAGTAAATTACCAATACTTACTAATGCTAATTCCAATAATTTTTCAAAAAATGTATCACGACGAAATTTCAAAATGGGGTATTAGTTGTCAGTATAGTGTGGAGTTTGCCGCTGTTGTTGTTGTTTCTAACATTGTTTTAATCAATAAAATGAGAAATTCAATGAAGCTGGGATATGGAGTAATGGTAATTATTACGCTATCTTCTCTTTCAACCACTTTTATAAAAATGTTTGAGCGTAAATCAGTTTTTTACGACGCAAGTAACGGAAATATTTTTTGTAAGGAACATTATCAGGACAGATTTGACAGGAAACTGTTTGAAGCAGGAGCGGCTGTAATTCCCAGCGACGCAAAACTTTGTGCGCTCGAAAATTTTGTGCCACACTTAGCAAATAGAGAATGTATATATGTATATCCTGTTGTCAATGATGCAGAGTATTTATATATTGCCGCCACTAATTATAGCGGTATTGTGAGTGGTGGTGCTATTGTTTATCAGATGGATACTTTAAATAAATCAACTGTTTGGCAGCGTGTGTTTGAGAAAGAGGGGTTTATCGTTTATAAAAAGAAAAACTAATTTACGTGGTTGTAAACTAAACCTAAGCCAAAGATAATTTAATCACTGCGCCTTCTTTCATTTCTGCTGAATGGTAAATTAAAATTTCGTTATCCTTCGTGGTATTAATCAACACCTCGTAACATTTGCCATTAAAAAAACAAGCATTCACTTTTCCTTCAATAGCTGCAATGCCCGTTTTGGTTATTTTTACTTGATTTGGGCGCACAACTTTTTTTGCCTTTAATTTTAATTTAGATTGTTTGCTCAAATCCTCCGGATGAATAATGGAGTAGGCTCCTAAAAGCCCTGCCAGCTTGGTGTTTTTTGGGTTATAATAAACATCCCAGGTTGCACCTAGTTGATTTATTTTACCATTATCCATTACTGCAATTTCGTCTGCATACATCAACGCTTCTTCGGCCTGATGAGTGATCAGAATTACAGAGGTTTTATTTTTTTTCACCTCTTTAATTACAAAATCAAAAAGCTTGTTGTTTAAGATGGCATCCAAGTTACTAAACGGTTCATCCAACAACATTAATGGTGGTATAATTGCCAAGGCTCTTCCTATTGCTACACGCTGTTTTTGCCCCGCTGACAAAAAACGAGCTTTTGTGTTTTTTAAAGCGATTAAGTCAAGCAGCTTAAGTAACTTGTTAACGCGTTGTGCCTTGTATTCGTTTGTATAACCAATTAATTTGTCCGCTATGTTTTCTTCTACAGTATGGTTGTCCAACACATAAAAATCCTGGCTCACCAAACTCATGTTTTCGTTACCCGGAATTAAATTAAAAGCAGGCCCCAACACACGTTGTTTTTCAAACCGAACCTCGCCTTCAACTAAATCAACTAAGCCATAAATGCATTTTATTAAACTGGTTTTACCGCTGCCGCTTTTGCCAACTATTGCAAGCACCTTGCCTTTATCTAAGGTTAAATTTACGGGGCCAACACCCTTAAAGTAAGTTTGGTTAGGGTAGTTATAAAAAACATTTTTTAGTTGTAACATGCATCTAATGTACAACACTCAATGTTTAGTCAGGACTAAATAATCTAATCTTATAAATAAACAGTTGTTTAAAAACTAGTTTTTTATAATCTCCTTAATGTCTGCGATTATTTTTTTAGCTAAACTCTCTGCGGTTGATTGTGTTTGGCTTTCGCTATAAATTCGAATAATAGGTTCTGTGTTGCTTTTGCGCAAGTGCACCCATTCTTTATCAAATTCAATTTTAACTCCGTCAATTGTGTTAACGGGTTGTTTTTTGTATTTGGTTTCAATTGCCTCAAGCACTTTATCAACGTTGATCTGAGGGGTTAATTCAATTTTGTTTTTGCTAATAAAGTAGTTAGGATACGATTTTCTTAATAAAGATGCGGGTTTTTTAAATTTGGCTAAATGCGTTAAAAAGATAGCGATTCCAACCAAGGCATCTCTTCCGTAATGTAGTTCAGGCAAAATAATGCCTCCATTACCCTCGCCGCCAATAATGGCTTTTGTATCTTTCATCATCGTTACCACGTTCACTTCTCCAACTGCACTGGCAGAATATTTTCCGCCTTGTTGTTCGGTTATATCTCTTAAGGCTCTTGTACTGCTTAAATTACTTACGGTATTTCCTTTTGGATGATGTTTTAAAACTGCGTCTGCTACTGCAACCAACGTATATTCTTCTCCAAACATTTCGCCGTCCTCGCAAACTAAGGCCAGGCGGTCAACATCGGGGTCAACACTAATGCCAAGGTGTGCTTTGTTTTTTAAAACGGTTTTGCTTAAGTCTATTAAATGCTCGGGTAAAGGCTCAGGGTTGTGGGCAAAATCGCCGGTAATATCTGCGTGTATAGTGTTTATTGTTTTAACGCCAAGGCTTTGTAACAGTTGTGGCACGGCAAAACTACCGCTGCTGTTTATCGCATCAACAATGATATTAAAATCGGCAGCTTTAATAAGCGCGGTGTCAACGTAGGGTAATGCAATGATTTTATCAATGTGTTTTTGAAGGTAATCACTATCGTGACAGTATTTACCAAGTTTAGTTACGTCTGCGTAGTTGAATTCGTTTTTGTCAGCGAGGCTTAATATTTCCTTTCCAATGGCATCACTGATAAACTCCCCTTTTTCATTTAATAATTTAAGCGCGTTCCATTGTTTAGGGTTGTGGCTTGCGGTTAAAATAATTCCTCCGGCTGCTTTGTAATCAACCACGGCCATTTCAACAGTTGGTGTAGTGCTTAAACCTAAGTCAACCACATTAATACCCATGCCAATTAAAGTTCCGGAAACTAAATTATTTACCATAAAGCCACTCATGCGAGCGTCTCTACCAATTACAACCGTTAAAGGTTGAGCAGCGCCTGAGTTTATAATTCGCTGCGCATAGGCAGAGGTAAATTTAACAATGTCTATTGGTGTTAGGCCTTCGTTAGGTATACCACCAATGGTACCTCTGATTCCACTGATACTTTTAATTAAGGTCACAATAAATTAATTTAAATTATTTACAAAATCGTTGAATAAATAGCGGCTATCATAAGGCCCGGGATTAGCTTCCGGATGGTATTGAACCGAAAAGACTTTTTTACCTTTTAAACGAATGCCTTCAATAGTTTGGTCGTTAAGGTTAACATGTGTTATTTCGATGTTTGGATTTTTTGCAATTTCATCTGCATTAACCGTAAAACCATGGTTTTGTGAAGTTATTTCACTTTTTCCAGAGATCTTATTAATAACCGGATGATTGATTCCTCTGTGGCCCGCATGCATTTTATATGTGCTGATACCTTGACTTTGCGCTAATAATTGATGGCCAAGGCAAATTCCAAACACGGGTAAGCCTGTATTAACTAGCTCTTTAACCAATGCAGTTTCGTTAGGCATAGCACCCGGATCGCCAGGCCCATTACTTAACATAATTCCGGCAGGGTTAAATTCTAAAACTTCTTTAACGGTGCTTGTTTGCGGGAAAACTTTTAAATAACAATCGCGCTCCGCCAAACAACGCAAGATGTTTGTTTTAACTCCAAAGTCAATAACAGCAACCTTCTTTTTAGCGTTTTCGTTGCCAAAAAAGAAAGGTGTTTTTGTAGAAACCTTGCTTGATAATTCAAGCCCTGCCATGCTTGGCACGGATTTTAATTTTTGTTGTAGTTCCTTTGCATCTAATATTTCAGAGGAGATGATGCAGTTCATGGCACCTTTATCTCTTATATGTCTAACAATAGCGCGTGTGTCTACATCACTTATACTAACAATGCCGTTTTCTTCAAAATAAGTTTGTAATGATTTTTGGGCCCTGGGTCTTGAATAGCCGTTGTTAAATTTTTTACACACCATACCGGCAATTTTAACGCCTGCACTTTCAACCTCCTCCTGTTCTATCCCATAATTACCAATGTGAGAGCTTGCCATCACAACAATTTGTCCAAAGTAAGAAGGGTCTGTAAATATTTCCTGATAACCTGTCATCCCGGTGTTAAAACAGATTTCACCGGTGGTGGTGCCAATTTTACCGGCTGCCTTTCCTTCAAACACCTTTCCGTCTTCCAAAACTAATAAGGCTTTGGGTTTAGCGGCGTATTTAATTTGCATAATTTTTTAGAGCTAGAATTCTAAATCACAAAAGTGCATATTATTTTTATGTTATTGAGTGAATGTTAATTTGTTTTGAAAAACTAAATTTAGCTACCTTTACCGTTTACAAACATGCAGTTCGAGTTAACAACCGATTATTTAGGCACCTTGCAGGAAGCCATTGCAAAAAAGGATCATCCTTTTTTGAAGGCGCAGCTAAACGAGCTGTATGCGCAGGACGTTGCTTTGATTTTAAATCAGTTGAAAATTGAAGAAGCGGCTTATTTGTATGAATTAACGGATGATGAGGTTGCTGCAGACGTACTTTTAGAGCTTGATGACGATAAACGCGAAGCCTTACTTGCTACGTTTAGCTCTAAAGAAATTGCTGAGCAGATAGACAACATGGATAGCGATGACGCTGCCGACGTTCTTGCTGAGTTGCCTGAAAACATTCAGGAGGAAGTATTATCTCATATTGAGGATATCGAACAAGCCAGCGATATTGCCGAATTAATTAATTACGAAGAGGGTACCGCAGGATCATTAATGGCAAAGGAGTTGGTAAGCGTGTATGCATTTGAAACCGTAAGCCACTGTATTGAGGAGATTAGAAGACAAACCGACAATGTGGATGTGATGTATGCAGTTTACGTTGTAGATAACAACGAGCGGCTTATAGGTATGTTGTCATTAAAAAAACTCATTATCTCTCACCCCTTAGCGCTTGTGGAAGAGATTTACGAACCGGACATACAATATGTAAAAACAACCGCTACCAGCGAGGAGGTAGCTGAATATATGCAAAAGTATGACTTAGTTGTTTTACCGGTTGTTGACCAACTAAACAGGCTGGTAGGACGAATTACAATTGACGACGTGGTGGATGTGATTAAAGAGGCAGCGGATGAAAACCTACAGCGCATGAGTGGTATTAGTGATGATGTGGATAGTAATGATAGGTTATGGGTGCTTTCGAAAGCCAGAATTCCTTGGTTGCTTGTGGGTATGTGTGGCGGTATAATTGGCTCTCGCATTATTGGAACTTACGAATCGCAAATTAAGATACATCCTGAGATGGCTTTCTTTATTCCATTAATTGGGGCAATGGGAGGTAATGTTGGTGTGCAAAGCAGTGCAATCATTGTTCAGGGGCTTGCTAATAACACTTTGCTTGGAAATAACATTGCACCTAAATTGGTTAAAGAATTAGGTGTAGGTTTAATTAATGGCTTAATTTGTTCGGTGTTGATTTGGGCTTATGCTTCAGTTATAGAAGATTGGAAACTCGCTGCTACCGTTAGTGTGGCCCTTTTAACTGTTATTTTGTTTGCCTCCTTTTTAGGAACCTTTGTTCCTTTAACTATGAATCGGTTTAAGATTAACCCTGCTCTTGCCACAGGGCCCTTTGTAACAACCTTAAATGACATTATTGGCATGACCATTTATTTTATTGTTGGGCGCTTAATGTACGGCTTGTATTTATAAGTTGGTGTTTATACCAATTGTAAAGCCGTGTCTTACTTTATTTTCAATTCCGTAGCCTAATACATAATCAACGCGTAAAAATCTAAAAATGTTTTCTAGACCAAAGTTAATTTCGTAGTAATTTTTTAAAGTGTTGCTGCTTAAAAAATGAATACCTGCTACTTCCTGAGCAGATAATCTTTTAACGAGAGGTATTTTATTTAATATAAATCCATTAAAATGATGCTCGGCGTGTGCTTCAGCAAACCATTTATCAGCACTAAATTGATAGTAAGGCAGCAAGCGATAACTACTCAAATAATCGTTCGTGTTGAATATTGTTTGATTACCTAAGAAATACTTGAAATCCATAAAAAACAATTTAGAAGTATTAACATAAGCACCACCTCTAATACGATATCCTAATCGCCCAAACAAACCCATATTAATGACATCTGATATTGATCCGGTTGCTAAATCATAGTCGGCAATGGTGTTAAAAATCGGAAATGCTTTTTTGTATCCGAGAACTAAACGAGGGTATTTGCTGCCAACAATTATTTTTTCGTTTGGCGTAGTAACATAACGTTGTTTAAACCTGAAGGACAAAAGGATTTCTGCAGTATACGCTCTGTTGGTTGTAAATAGCGAATCAAAGTTGTTTTCATTCTTAGGGTCGTTACTTGTAAAAAGTTTACTGTTATCATCAATGATTAACCTGTCTTCGGTGTTTTTAAGAGGTGATCTTTCAACATACCTTGTGTTGGCCGAGAGAAAAACGCCGTTAATCAGTTCAGTAAAATAATTGACTTCAGCCCCGGTTTCTTTAAACAACTTCATGTAGTTCTCGTTCATAAACAGAGTATATAGCGAGTTAACTAACGGTGCAATTGGGTCTTGCTGATTGTATTGTTCGGCAATAGATTTAACGCGCACTCCAATTCTCGAAAACTTTTTAGGTTTGTAAAAGTAATTGTATCCAAGTTCTCCTCCCCATAAAAAATTACTAAAACCATATCTTACTCTTCCGTCAAAAACATGCTTGGTGTTATCTTCAAAGGCTTTAGTAGCACTTACGTTGTAACTTAAATTTAAACCTTCAATCGTGTTGTATTGTACACCACTTGTTATTATCCCAGGCAGATTCAAACTAAATTTCTTTTTGGTTATTTGGTATGAGTAACCTGTAAAAAAGTTATTAATTCTATACCTGTTTTGCCTCTTATCAACTGAGTCTTTAAATCGATGGGTGCTTTCAACTTTTTCAATACTGTCTTTCTTTTTGTAATCCTTTGTTTCTTCTGTTGTTAGAGGTGTAGGCCTGTTTTTTAACCAATAAGTTGAGTCCTTCTTATTTGCGCTGTCGTTAATTACGAGTAACTCATTACTAAAAAACTCTTTCTTTAAACCTGGATTTAAATTATAGTTTTTGACATAAGCATTAAAGTAACCGTTTCCAATGATGCCCATGAATTTAAACGAGAAGCTAAAATTATGATTTACCGGCATCCAAATGCTATCGCCTATTAAGGACGCATGAAGTTGTTTAATGGTTAGGGTATCAACAAAATTAATTTTCTGATCTTTCGTTAACTTTAAATCTGCGCCGGTTAGTCGCCAGGTTTTATCTTGAATATAAATGATACCCGCAAAGCATGGGTCTGTTTTTCGTTTTGGCTTCACTAAAATTTTATTGATTTTGTTCCCATCTTCAAATAAGCTGTCTAACAAATAAAATTTGTAATAAAGAAAAGCTGATTTGTTAAGTGGTGAAACAATAGGCCTGTCACTAATCTGACCAATACTAATTAAATTTTGATTAAAATTAAATTGCATTTGAGACAGCTGATTAAAACTAAATGCTTGGTTGTTGCCGCTCACACGGCTGCTATACATGATTTCTTTTTGCTGATTAGGTTTTTTGAAGTAGTAATTACTTTCGCTTTCACTCAAATAAATCACTCCCAATTGTGTACTGTCAAATTTTTCGCCGGTAGTTAGTTTTACCAATTTTTTAAATTTTTCCGGAACACTTATGAGTCTTTGTAACCCTTTAATGTAGCTTTGGCAGCTATATTCTTCAATCAAATTATTGTAATAATTACGCTTTTTAATTGCCTTTCTGATGATTGGATAAGAAGGGTCCTCACCTGCTTTTACAACTACTTCATTTAATGAAACACCCGCCGATTTTAAATCTACATCAAGGTTTAAGTTTTTAGTTAATTCAATTACTTTTTCGGTTTTACTAAACCCTACGTATTGAAAGACTAATGTATAAGTTCCTTTACTTAAGTTTATTTCGTAATTTCCAAGATCGTTGCTAATAACGCCGTTTTGGGTTCCCTTTACTGCAATTGTAACAAAAGGAAGCGTTTCATTGTTGTTTGAAACTTTTCCATTCACAACAAACGTTTGTGCGTTTAAATTAATCAACGAGACGAAGAAAATAAAAACGAATAAACTTTGTTTTATCATTTAACTGTGACGAAGAATAAACCGAAAAGTTACAACTATTTTTTATTCGAATTTAAAAAAGCATAACTTATGATATTTGCCCCCATTTTTAAAGCTTTTTGCCTTGCCTCTTCACTGTCTTTATGAATTTCAGGCGACTCCCAGCCATCGCCTAAATCACACTCAACATCATAAAAACAAACCAGCTTTCCTTTTAAAAACAAACCAAAAGCCTGAGGTGCTTTTTTATCATGCTCATGTATTTTAGGTAAACCGTTCGGAAAATTAAATTTCTGATGAAAAATACTATGGTCGTTAGGTATTTCTATTAAATCAAGATCCGGAAAAACTTTTTTTAATTCAAGCCGAATAAATTTATCCATACCATAATTATCACTAATGTGTAAGAACCCACCACCGCTTAAATAGTTTCTTAAATTTTCTGCTTCCTGACTTGTAAAAATCACATTACCGTGTCCGGTCATGTGAATAAACGGATAATTAAAAATTTCTTTGCTACCAACTTCCACAATGGCTTGTTCCGGATTAATATTAGTGTTTAGATTTGTGTTACAAAATTTAATAAGGTTTGGTAAAGAGGTTTCAAGATTAGAGTACCAGTCGCCGCCACCGCCATATTTTAACAGAGCAATTTGAAACGAGTAGGGGGTTGATGATTTAAAACCAAAACAAATAATAACCAGAAATAAATAAATCAACCTTTTCATGTGTTTCTATTTTTTGTGCGTTTTAGCACATAATCATTTAATACAATAAAATTAGTCAAAAAACTAAACAGACTGATATTTTAAGAATAATTGTATAGTTTGTTTAGCCTCCATCACATCATGTACCCTTAAAAATTTAACGCCATTTTGTAAGGCCAATGCGTTAAGCACGGTAGTGCCGTTAAGCGACGTAACCGGATTGGTGCCAATTACTTTGTTTATAATGCTTTTTCTGGAAAGACCCGCGAGCAAAGGATAACCCAATTGCGAAAAGTGAGCTAGTTGCTTTAATAGGCGGTAATTATCATCAAGAGATTTTCCAAATCCGAACCCAACATCAATTATAAGTTTATTAAAGTTAAGTATGGATAATGCATTTATTTTTTGTTTTAAATTATCATAAACTTCGTTAACTACATTATGGTATGTTGGGTTGATCTGCATGTTTTCCGGGGTACCTTTAATGTGCATTAAAACGTAGGCTAGATTTAGCTTGGCAACTACAGTAAACATGGCAGAATCATAATCTCCACCACTAACATCATTAATAATATCAGCGCCACAATTTGCAGCTTTTAAAGCGGTTTGGCTATTATACGTGTCAATGCTTAATAGCTGATTGGGGTGTTCTTTTCTGACTGCTATTAACGTTTTTTCTAACCTCAACCACTCCTCGTCAGGATGAATCAATTTTTCTCCGGGTTTTGTAGAGGCAGCACCAATATCTAGAATATCAGCTCCTTGCTCCAGTTTGACCTCAATGTCTTTTAATACATCAACAGTTGATTCATATTTGTTGCCATCGTAAAAACTGTTGGGTGTAAGGTTAATAATTGCCATAACCTTGGGTATATCAAATGATAAAATTTTACCATTTGTTAGGTAGCTGTTTGTTATTATTTCGTTATTTTTGAGTTCCATAGATTATGCAAAACACTTCCCAGCAATACGATTTAGCGATTAGCAAATGTAAAGATATATTTTTAAAAAAAATGAAGGACTATGGCACGGCGTGGCGGAATTTAAGACCAACGAGCCTAACCGATCAAATTTTTATTAAGGCACAACGTATCAAAAGCATTGAAGAAAAGGGTGAGCAAAAGGTAAATGATGATATTAAGGGGGAATACATTGGCATCATTAATTATTGTATAATTGGTTTAATTCAAATTGAACTTAAAGACGATACACGCATAGAGCTGCCATATGATGAGGTGGCTAAACTATACGAAAAGTTTTCGGCACAAACCAGACAATTAATGTTGGATAAAAATCATGATTACGGGGAAGCATGGAGAGATATGCGCGTTAGCAGTTTAACAGATTTGATTTTAATGAAAATATTTCGTGTCAAGCAAATAGAGGACAATAAAGGCCAAACAATTATAAGCGAAGGGGTAGATGCTAATTACATGGACATGATTAATTACAGTGCTTTTGCATTAATTAAGTTATCCGCTTAGTTTTTGCATAAATATTCTATTTCTGAAAATTCAATTTTTATAGTACAACTAAAATGAATAACGGTTCAAAATTTCCAACAGATATTGAAATTGCGCAAGCCGCATCAATACAACACATAAAGAACATTGCTGCTAAATTAGGAATAAGCGAAGATGATTTGAATTATTACGGTAAGTATAAATCTAAACTGCCTTTGACTCTAATCGATTCAAATAAAATTACTAAGAGCAAATTAATTTTGGTAACCGCCATTAACCCAACTCCGGCAGGCGAAGGCAAAACAACAGTATCTGTTGGCTTAACGGATGGTTTGTGTTCTATTGGTAAAAGAGCGGTTGCGGTACTAAGAGAACCTTCTTTGGGTCCGGTTTTTGGTATAAAGGGCGGAGCTGCAGGCGGAGGGTATTCGCAGGTAATTCCAATGGAAGACATTAATTTACATTTTACGGGAGATTTTTCAGCAGTAGAAAAAGCAAATAATTTATTAGCGGCTTTAATTGATAATAATCTACAAAACAAAAAGTACAGCCTAAATATTGATCCCAGAACAATTACCTGGAAAAGGGTAATGGATATGAATGATCGTGCATTACGCCATACCATTATTGGAGTAGGGGGTACGCAGCATGGGATTCCTCGTGAGGATGGGTTTAATATCACGCCTGCATCTGAAGTAATGGCTATACTTTGTTTGAGTAAGGATTTTAAAGACTTAAAAGAACGTTTAGGCAATATTTTTATCGGCTACACTTTTGATAAAAAACCAATTTACGCCAGAGATTTGAAAGCTGAAAACGCAATGGCTATTCTGCTTAAAGATGCAATTAGTCCTAATTTGGTTCAGACACTAGAGGGTAATCCTGCAATCTTGCATGGCGGACCATTTGCCAACATTGCGCAAGGCACAAATACTATTTTAGCTACAAAAATGGGACTCTCTTTAGGAGACTATGTTGTAACAGAAGCTGGTTTTGGAGCCGATTTAGGAGCCGAGAAATTTTTAAACATTAAATGCGGATACGCTAAACTGGCGCCTAGTGCCGTGGTGGTGGTTGCTACCATTCGTGCATTACGCCATCATGGTGGCGCAATTAAAGACGAATATAATACCGCCAGTGTGGAAAGAGTAACAGAAGGTATTAAAAATCTCCAGAAGCATCTTGAGAACATAAAACTGTTTGGTTTGCAACCTGTCGTCGCGTTAAATTATTTTCCAACTGATACAGATGATGAAATTAATTTAGTTAAACGTTTGTGTAATGAACTTAATGTTAAAGCAATTGTATCTAAAGCATTTGCACAAGGTGGTAAAGGCGCAGCCGAATTAGCACAGGCAGTTGTTGAAGTAGCGGAACAGCCATCACAATTTAATCCCTTGTACAACTGGAGCGATTCTATCGAATCTAAAATAGAAACGATAGCCTCAAAAATTTATGGCGCAGCCGGTGTTGACTATTCTTCAAAGGCAAGGGCGCAATTAAAAACGATTAAAGAACTAGGTTTAGAAGGTTTGCCTGTATGTATGGCAAAAACACAAAAATCTTTATCTGATAATGAACAAAAAATTGGCAGACCAAGTGGTTTCAAAGTAACCGTTAGAGAATTTGAGTTTGCATCAGGTGCTGGTTTTGTAATTCCAATCTTAGGTGATATGATGAGGATGCCGGGCTTACCGGCTGTGCCTGCTTCAGAGAATATGTTCATTGATGAAAACGGTAAAATTTCAGGTTTAAGTTAAACCAAATGAAAGCAATTGTTATTGGTGCAACAGGCGCCACCGGCAAAGAGTTGGTTAACTTGTTGTTGGAAGACGCAAAAGTAGAATCTGTTATAGTATTTGTTAGAAAACAAATTTCAATTCAGCACCCGAAGCTTACATCGCACCAAATTAATTTTAATAAGCCCGAAGAGTGGAGCAGACTGGTGATTGGAGACGTGTTGTTTTGTTGTTTAGGCACAACGCTGAAAGACGCAGGTAGCAAAGAAGCACAATGGAAAATAGATTACGATTATCAACTTTCGTTTGCGTTGGCAGCAAAAAAAAATAATGTGTCCTGCTGTGTTTTAGTTTCCGCAATTGGAGCATCCTCTCAGTCAAGAGTTTTTTATTCACGAATGAAAGGCGAATTAGAGGAAGCAATTAGTAAATTAAATTTTGCAAGGTATTTGGTGTTTCAACCTCCATTACTGTTGCGTGAAAATACTGACAGAACCATGGAAGTTATTGGAGCGAAGGTTATACATTTTTTTAACGCACTTGGTCTGCTAAAATCACAAAAGCCTTTGGCAACAAAACATCTGGCGAAGGCAATGCTTGTTGCTGCTGAAAATGCAATTGTTGGTAAACACGTGTATAAAGGGCAGGAGATCCGTGTACTTTTAAATACCAACTAGAGTCTAATCGTTCTTGGTAATTGTTTTTTTAATGTACTTTTCTGTAGGTAAGCTGGCTTGCTGGATTCGTTTGGCGTAACGAATGCTATCTAATATTTCAGCCTGTTTTTCTTCAATGATTTCTTTACTGTTTTTTAATTCCTTTTTAAAAAGATAAACTACGGTTAAGGTGGCTATTAAAACGGTTTTAAAGTTAATAATCATAATAAGCAAACTATAACTAATAGTATCCAAAGGTTTTACATAAAACTGGCAAGCCACAGAAATGGTTAGTATCAAAAAAGAAAGTGCTATGAAAAACGCTGATTGCTTATAAGTGTCAAAAATGATTAATGCGGGGATGGTTGTTACAATAAAGGCTAGATAAAACCCGGCTTCTTTTCCAGTAATAACATTTACATAACCAAAGAGTAATGGTGCGATTACTGAAACATAGTTTCTGGCAAAACGGTGTCCAATCCATTTTGTAAAAACTAATGTTATGCCAAATAATACCGCACCAACACCAAATACAAATGAAAAATAGTAATAACCGGTAAACAAGAAAAGAAATGCATAAAACATGGAGATAGGGACACCTATAAAACTAATACCATTAACTAGTTTTATTTTCTCAATTGTTTCTTGGGTAAAATGAGGTTTAACACCAACCGAAAGAATTTTAGCCAGCAATTTAAGCATAACTAAAGATACATTATTTTTCTTTATTTATGCTAGTATGGATAAATTTGGAATTGGGCATTAATGCTTTTTGGATCCGATGAGCATATCTTATACTAGCTAATATCTCGCGTTGCTTATCTTCTATAGTAAGTTTTTGTTCATTTGTTTCCTTTTCTTTTAGTTCTATAATACTTTTTTGTTTTTTAACTTCGTTGAATCTTTTATAAAGAAGCATTGAAAAAACGAGCACAATAATTAATACACTAATAACAGCTAAAATTATTATTCTTTGTTGTTTTTGCTGTTCTTCAGATATAGTTTTAAGTTTATCTTTTTCAGCCTCAGACTTAATTTTTAACTCTGTTTCTTTTTTATCAACTTCCAGTTGTGTTTTTAAATCACCAAGTTGCTTGCTGTTCTCTGCATTATAAATACTGTCGTTTAATTTTGAGTAACAAATAAAATTGGTGTAAGCACTTTCAAAATCTTTTTCTTTTGCTGCAATATCTGAAAGGTATCGATAACACATTCTTGCACCATCAGGATCACCAATAGATATAGAAATGGATAAACTTTTTTGGTAATTTTGTTTTGCTAGCGAGTAATTTTTTTGTGTTTGATACAAAGACCCCAAGTTTAAATAAACCAGTGATATTCCATAATCATCGCCAATTTTTTCAAATGCCATTTTTGCACTCTCATAGTTTTGCGTTGCCTCTATAGTATTATTTAATGCCTCCTGTGTTAATGCTATGTTTAAATAAGAACCACCAATTTCTTGATAATTGTCTGATAGTTTATTTGTTTTTAAAACTAAATTCTGATAATATAATGCGCTATCAAATTGCTTTAAGTCATAAAAACACAATGCAAGGTTTGAGTATGCTGGCGGAAGGTCTTTCACTAATCCGTTGGTTAAAATAATTGAGATTGATTCACGTAAGTACTTGATTGCGGTTTTAAAGTCCTTTTGATTTTTTAAAACTAAACCAATGCCGTTTAATGAAAACGAAATTCCCTCCACATTATTTATTTCTTTACACTCTTTTAACGAAGAGTCCATGTATTTTATAGCTAAAGCATATTTAGCTTTTTTTGAATACGCATTTCCTATTCTAAGGTGCATATTTGCAAGCCGTTTCTTATTACCTAGTAGTTTATAACAAGTCGCTGCTTTTTTTAAATATGAAATGGCAGAATCGTTGTTTTCTGATAAGTCATAAACCATTCCAATCTTGTAATAAGCTAGCGCCTCAAATTTTTTAGAATTGATAGCCTGAGCAATTAATAAGGATTTTGAATAAATTAAGATAGAAGAATCACTCTTATTATTATTAGAATAATTTGCCGCTATATTATTCAAGGCAATTATTTCAATAGTATCATTAGTTGGTTTAGGTAAAACTATCTTTTGACCATAGCAACCGATAGCCGAGAAGATGAATAGTATTAAGTATACAACACTAATTTGCAACAGCTTCCTCCATATAAGATTCAATAGGCGCGCAACTGCAAACCAAATTTCTGTCACCATAAGCATTATCAACACGTGCTACGCTTGGCCAAAATTTGTTGGCTTTTACGTAAGGTAATGGGAACGCTGCTTTCTCTCTGCTGTATGGTTTATTGTAATTGTCTGCAATAATTAATTTAGCAGTGTGAGGAGCGTTCTTAATAACGTTATTTGCTTTATCTGCTTTGCCATCAATAATCTCTTGAATCTCTTTTCTGATAGAAATCATTGCATCACAAAAACGATCCAACTCTGCTTTGTTTTCGCTTTCTGTCGGCTCAACCATTAGAGTATTAACTACAGGGAAAGCAACTGTTGGTGCATGAAAGCCGTAATCCATCAAACGTTTCGCAATGTCTGCTACCTCAACACCACTTGCCATTTTAAAATCGTTACAATCTAAAATCATTTCGTGAGCACAACGACCTTGAGTTCCTGTATATAAAATTTTGTAGTGGTCTTTTAAAACTTCTTTCATATAGTTGGCATTTAAAATGGCGGTTTCTGTAGCGGCCTTTAAACCGTCTGCGCCTAACATTTTAATATAACCGTAACTAATCAATAAAATCAATGCACTTCCGAAAGGCGCACTACTAACTGCATGAATCCCTTTTTCTCCACCAGTATTAAATACAGGGTGAGATGGCAAATACGGCACTAATTTTTCAACTACTCCAATTGGACCCATGCCAGGACCGCCACCACCATGAGGAATCGCAAACGTTTTATGTAGATTTAAGTGGCAAACATCAGCACCAATATTACCAGGACTAGTTAATCCAACTTGTGCATTCATATTTGCACCATCCATGTAAACTAAACCTCCGTTGTCGTGAATGATTTTAGTAATTTCTGTAATACCTTCTTCGTAAACACCATGTGTACTTGGGTAAGTAATCATGATGCAACTTAATGTGTCTTTATATTGTTCAGCTTTAGCTTTTAAATCCGCAACATCTACGTTTCCTTTTTCGTCACATTTTGTAACCACAATAGTCATACCCGCCATTGCAGCACTTGCAGGATTTGTGCCATGAGCAGATGAAGGAATTAAAGCTACAACACGCTTATCATCTCCGTTTGCCAAGTGGTATTGACGTATAACCATTAAGCCAGCGTATTCTCCTTGTGCGCCTGAGTTTGGTTGGAAACTCATTTTTGCAAAACCGGTAATATCGCTTAAGTCTTTATCTAAAGTTGCAATCATCTCCAAGTAACCTTGTGCTTGGTTAACAGGAACAAACGGGTGAATAGACGCCCACTCAGGCCAAGTTAATGGTAATAACTCAGACGCTGCGTTTAGTTTCATTGTACAACTACCTAATGAAATCATACTATGAACTAAGGATAAATCTTTGTTTTCTAAACGTTTAATATAACGCATCATTTCACTTTCGCTGTGGTAAGAATTAAAAGTTGGATGCGTTAAATAAGATGAAGTTCGGTTTAAATTAGAAGAGGAAATCAAGCCTGATGTACTTACTCCACTAAGAGTAGCGCCAAAAACAGAAAGTATATCTTTTAAATCCTGTTCTTCAACAGTCTGATCAACCGAAATACCGACATGCTTGTCATCAATTTTTCTAAAATTAATTTCCTTGTTTTCAGCAGCAGCTATTATTTTAGTAGCATCGCAAGCAACAACGATTGTATCAAAGAATAATTTAGTAGTTACCTGTAGGCCGGCTTTAGTAAGAGCGTTTGCTAATGTGTTAGCATTGTTATGCACGTCTTGCGCAATTGCTTTAATGCCGTCCGGACCATGATACACAGCATACATACTTGCCATAATGGCTAATAAAGCTTGCGCGGTACAAATGTTGCTGGTTGCTTTGTCGCGTTTGATATGTTGTTCGCGTGTTTGTAAAGCCATGCGTAAAGCCTGATTACCTTCGGCATCAACACTTACACCAATAAGACGCCCAGGGATTAAACGTTTATAATCTTCTTTACAGGCAAAAAACGCAGCGTGAGGACCGCCATATCCTAATGGCACACCAAAACGTTGGCTGTTTCCATATACTACGTCTGCACCCCACTCACCCGGAGGTGTTAACAAGGCAAGCGCTAATAAATCTGAACCAACAGCAACTTGTATACCTAATTCTTTACATGAATCAATGTATGCTTTATAGTTGTTTGCTTCTCCGTTAATGTCCGGATACTGTATAACCGAACCAAAGTACGAATCGTCTAACTTAGTAGTTGCAACATTGCCAATAACCACTTCTATACCTACCGGATTGGAGCGTGTTTTTATTACATCAATTACTTGTGGAAAACAAGTTTCACTTACAAATAATTTATGGGCATTTGCTTTTTGTTTGCTGCGGTTACTGTAAAACATAAACACCGCTTCGGCTGCAGCAGTTGCTTCATCCAATAAACTTGCGTTAGCAATAGGCATGGATGTTAAATCCATTACCATGGTTTGGAAATTTAAAATAGCTTCTAAACGACCTTGTGCAATCTCTGCCTGGTAAGGAGTGTAGGCTGTATACCAACCTGGATTTTCTAATATGTTACGTTGGATAACCGCAGGTAAAATGTTGTTGTAGTAACCTAATCCAATATATGAGCGAAAGATTTTATTTTTCTTGCCTAATGCACGTAAATGTTTGTGATATTGAAATTCACTAAGTGCAGTACCGGTTTTTAAAGATTGCTTTAAGCGAATGTTCGAAGGAACCGTTTGATTAATTAATTCATTAATACTAGCAACACCAATTTTTTTAAGCATGATGTTAACTTCATTTTCACGCGGTCCGTTGTGGCGATTTACGAATTTATCGATTGACATAGTTATAAAAAATAGAGTCACAAATTTAAACAAATCAAAGCTATTAATGTTTGTTTAAGTCGGTCTTTTTTAATTAATTTTTAACTATTTCGGGGCTTCAAAAGTGAGCATGAACCCTTGCTTTCTTGTTAAAGCAAAGTAATAAGGTCTTCCGGCTTTAACACACTTACCTGTCCCGGTTTTAAGTCCTCTATTGTAATTGTGCCAAGCTGGACGCGGATTAAACGTTGCACTTTATAACCAACGTTTGAGCACATTTTTCTGATTTGGCGGTTTTTACCTTCCGATATCGTTATTTTCAGCCAAGTGTGCGGCCAAACTATGCTTTCGGCAAATTCTGCAGGTAATTCCTCCTGCACGAATGATTCAACTTTGCAGGGCTGTGTTTGATAGTTAGCATTTTTGCCTTTTAAAGCAATTTCAACACCCGTTCTAAGTTCGGTTATGGCTTTTTCCGTTATTTTGTTTTTGACTCTTACCAGATACGTTTTTTCAACCTTGTTTTCAGGCAGCAACACTCTTTTATAAAAATTTTTATCGGTAGTTAAGAGTAACAAACCTTCACTTTCAAAATCCAATCTTCCAACCGGCATGGTTCCCTCAGGGAAATCGAATGTTAATGAGCGCAAAGTATTTAATCCGCCTTGATCCTTAAATTGGCTCAACATACCTTTTGGCTTATTTAATACAAAATACCTGTGCTCTGTTTCCAATTGTTTACTAAATCTAACGAGACGCTAAGATACTGTTATATTTGTTTGGCTATTTTTTTAGTTGCGTTTACTCATAAACAACTGGTTAATATAAAGCGTAAAGCACTTTGTTTGAGTGAAAATTGATTAATTTAGCGCTCACTCGCTATATCTTAAAGATTAAATTAAATATTTCTACCGACAACAAACTGTTATTATTTGTTTCATTTGTTTATCTAACTATCGGCGTTGTCATTTTAAATTTTTTTGATGGCACGGGCGATAGCGGTGATAGCATCATGCATTATTTATTTGCAAAGCATGCGCCAAATAATATAAAACTATATTTTGACCACTGGGCAAAGCCAGTTTATGTGCTCCTTGCAAGCCCATTTGCACAATTTGGAATTACTGGCATAAAACTTTTTAATTTAATTGTTTCAAATTTGGCAATTGTATTTACATACAAAATAGCCAAAGCATTAAACTTAAAAAACGCTTGGTTAACTTTCTTTTTAATTGTATTTGCGCCATATTGTTTTATTATAACTTTTTCGGGATTAACTGAGCCGTTATTTGCTTTGTTTATATCCTTAGGTGTTTATTTTTCGATTAAAAACAAACACATTACAGCTTGTTTAATCATTTCTTTTTTACCATTTGTTAGGTCTGAAGGCTTAATAATTGCTGGCGTTTTCGGCTTATATTATTTATTAACTAAGAATTTTAAGTATTTACCCTTACTGGTTTTTGGGCATTTGTTTTATTCAATTGCGGGGTTTTTTGTTTACGATGAATTTTTCTGGGTATTTAAAAAAATACCGTATGCGAATTTGGGTAGTCCCTATGGAAGTGGCACCCTATTGCATTTTGTTGAGCAATTGTTATATATAGTTGGAGTGCCAATTTATATTTTGTTTTGGTTAGGCTTTGCAAACATTTCTTATAATATCTTCAGAAACAAAACATCAAAAGAGATTTCATTGCTAATTTTTTTGAATTGTATTGCTTTTTTAGTTTCGCATACTCTGTTTTGGTATTTAGGTATTTTTAATTCAATGGGGTTAAAAAGGGTAATGGTTGGTATTATGCCTTTAATAGCTATAGTTTCGTTGATGGGATACAATTTAATAGTTGAAGATCTTTGTAACAAATTAAATAAACTAAAATTGTTTTTGAAGTTTGGTTTAATAACTTACATAGTAGTATTTATTTTTACACCAAACCCTGCCGCTTTAAATTTTCAAAAAGAATTAAATTTGGATGAAGGACAAGTGAATACTATTTCTTTCGCGCAAAAATTTAAATCAGAGGTACACCCTACATCTGTTTTATCTTATAACCATCCATATATTAGTGAGGTTTTAAATATAAATCATTTTCGAAATGATGAAAGGCTTATTTTTTCAACGGAATACAAAAACTATTTGAAGCCAGGCGACATTATAATTTGGGAAAATGTTTTTACTATTGTTGATCAACCAGTGTCCAAAGAATTATTGGATAAGGATTCTACTTTAAAGCCAATTCTTAACTATAGGTGTAGTGTAAAGCAAAAGGAGGTAATGTTCTGCGTTTACGAGGTTTTGAAAAAATAAATTATTCTTTAAGTTAGATCGTTAAGTTATTTATATAAACATTTGTGCTCCGCTTTCATTTGTTTATTAATTTTAACGAGGTGTTAAGATGCTGTTATATTGGTTTGGCTATTTTCTTTTTTGCCTGCTCTCTTGAACATTCCGTTGACAAAAGGCAAAACGAAGTTACATGGACAAACAACGTTGCAAACATTGTGTTTACAAACTGCACGCCTTGCCATCGTCCCAACCAGTCGGGACCGTTTAATTTATTGTCTTACAATGATGCGGTTAAAAAAGCGAAATTAATTAAGTTTGTTACGCAAACAGGGTATATGCCTCCATGGCCTGCTGACGCTACTTACACGCATTTTGTTGGTGAGCGTGTTTTGCCTGATTCACTTAAGGATTTAATTAAGTTATGGGTTGAACAAGGTTGTAAGTACGGTGATACAACATTAACACCCGAGCCACCTACGTTTAACAATTTTTCTTTTTACCGTAAGCCTGATTTGGTAATTAAACCTCAACAAGCTGTTGCAATTAAGGGTAACGGCACAGACGTTTTTTACATTGTTAAATTTCCATACGAAATTGCAAACGACACCATTGTCGATTTTGTAGAGTTTGTTCCTCACCAGCGTAAATTAGTTCATCACGTGAATGGTCACTTGGTGAGTTATGATAGTAAACGGCCGTTCAACTATCAAAGCGGAACAAACATTAATGTAGATGTAACAAAAAATTTAATGTCTGTGTATTCCGAAATGCACATTCCATACACAGATGGTTTACAACCAAATTTTCCTACATTAACACCTAATGCAGTTTACTATTTACCCGGCTACTTACCTCCTAATTATCCTGATGATGTTGGCGGATTTCCTTTAAAGAAACATGGTTTATTTTTATTAAACAATATACATTATGGGCCAAGCAGCAAGGATTGTGTTGACAGTAGTTATTTAAATGTGTTTTTTAGGAAAACGCCAATTAAGCGTGGGGTGAAGGAGACACAGTTGGGAACCTTTGGTGTATCTGAAATTGAACCGGCTTTTTTTATTGAACCTAACAAGGTAAAAACGTTTGTTACGCAAACCACTTTGTCTCAGGATATTTCTGTTTTATCAGTAAACCCACACATGCATTTAATTGGCAAATCATTTTGGGCTTTTGCTTTTTTGGGAGCAGATACGATACCACTTATTCGAATTAAGAAATGGGATTTTAGATGGCAATATTATTACACATTTTTGCATCCCGTTAAAATACCGAAAGGTTACACAATAAAAGTTATTGGTGAATTTGATAACACCGCTCAAAATCCAAACAATCCGTTTCATCCTCCAAGACTCATTACCAATGGTAATGGTGTTGAAAGTATGAAAACTACCGAAGAAATGTTTCAGTTTATTTTTACTTATATGCCTTATAAAAGCGGAGATGAAACAATTAATTTGAATCGGCCATAACAACGTTGTCTTCTCTGTTAAGTGAAGGGATCCGGTAAAGATGACTAACGTTGATAAAAATAAAATCATATTCTGTTTCAACTAAACCTACAATTCTATAACATCCCGGCCCTGTAAACGGAAAACTTTTATAGGCCCCCGGAAAATGTACTGTATCAATCCAGGCACCATCAATATCAATAAAAGTTCCAAAGCACATTTTGTCTCCCTTGGCGGTGCGTGTTGGTTTAGTAGTAATTAAATAACCAATTATTTCAACGGTTTTGCCCAAGAGCTTTTTTAAATCGGCGCTTACTAATTTATTTTTAATGGGTTCTTTTACCAACTTAAACGGGCTGCACAACGAAAAGCCTAAAAGTTCTATTTCATCTAAAGCATCGTCTAGCGATGTGGAGTTGAGTTCGGGCAATTTATACTTTTGGTTTTCTGTTTCAAACAGCTCGGGCTTTTGGTGTGGAGATTTTCCGGGGTTGCTGGTTAAGTGCGATTCCCACATTAATTCTTTTTTATTGGCGTTGTAAAATGCAAATGCGCCAACCCGAATAAGTAATTGTGTTTGCTGGATACTAATTCCGGTGCGTTTAATAAAATCGCTGAGGTTTTTGTAGTTGCCGTTTTTTTGTCGTTCGCTTAAAAGCGTTAGCGTTGTTGTTGTCTCGAGCTCGGCAATAAAAGCCAAGCCAATGTAAATGGTTTGATTTTTAACCACACACAACTGATCGCTATTATTAACGCATGGGTTTTTTATTTCTGCACCATGTAATCTGGCTTCGTGCAGGTACAATTCTTTTCTGTAAAACCCGCCACCATTATTTAGTGTGGCCACCATGTATTCTATCGGATAGTATGCTTTTAAAAACATGGCTTGATAGCTTTCTACAGCATAACTTGCCGAGTGTCCTTTTGCGAAAGCAAAATTTGCAAAACTTTCTATTTGATTCCAGATAACGTTAATGGTTTCCGGTTTGTATTTTTTTGCAGCACAATTTGCATAAAAGCGCTGTTTAACTTTATCAAATTCGTTGCGTTGTTTAAATTTCCAACTCATGCCGCGCCTCAAATAATCAGCTTCTGCTAAAGAAAGCCCGGCAAACAAGTGTGCTACTTTTATCACATCCTCTTGGTAAACCATCACACCATAGGTTTCCTTCAAAATGTCGTACAGTTCCGGTAAAGCATCTCTTGCGGCCTTTTGTTTTTCTACATTTCTGTAGCGTTCAATGTATTCGTGCATCATGCCGCTTTTGGAAACTCCCGGACGGATAATAGAACTTGCGGCAACTAGCCTCAAATAATCTTGTGCTTGCAGTTTAGATAAGAGCATTCGCATGGCAGGACTTTCTACGTAAAAGCAACCAATGCATTTGCCTTCCTTTAACAAGCTGCTTATTTTTGGATCGACTTTAAATCTTTTGATGTCGTGTATATCAATTTCGATGTTTTGATTTTCTTTAATGAGCTTAACAGCATCGTGTATTTTTCCTAAGCCACGTTGACTAAGAATATCAAATTTAAACAAGCCAATATCTTCCGCTTCGAGCATACTAAACTGTGTGGTAGGATAGCCTTTAGGGGGCAAAAAGGTGCCGCAGTAAGCAACGATTGGTTCTTCTGAAATAACAATACCACTGGCATGAATACTTAGGTGATTTGGAAATCCCTGGATGAGGTGACTGTATTTTAAGACGAGCTGTTGTAATTGATCCAGCGTTTCCGGTGCTTTGCCGCTTTGTAATTTATCAATTTCTGCAGCCGGTAACCCAAACACTTTACCGAGTTCGCGAACGGTGGCATCAAATTGAAACGTGTTATAGGAGCCAAGTAGCGCGGTTCGTTCATAACCAAAGCGTTCGAAAATATAGTGGGTCATGTGGTCGCGGTCTGTCCATGAAAAATCGATATCAAAATCGGGCGCATTATTTCGGTGTTCGTTTATAAAGCGTTCAAAGTAAAGGTCTAAATCAATAGGGTCTACATCTGTTATTCTTAAAATGTAAGCCACCATACTGTTAGCCCCGCTACCTCGACCAACGTATACAAAACCTTGTTTTCGCGCGTAATTGGTAATATCCCAGTTAATTAAGAAATACGCTGCAAAGTTCATTTTCTCAATGATGCCGAGTTCTTTTTCAATTCTTTCAAAAATAATTGGTTGAGGTTCGGGGTAGCGATACGATAGTTGATGGTATGTTTCTTTTCTTAATTTTTCAACGTCACCCGCAAAACTGTTAGTATAATATTTTAGAGTTTTATTGGCTAATTTTCCAAACTCAAAATCAACATTGCAATTTTTTAAAATGTATTCTGTGTTTTTTATTATTTGTGGGTATTCGGCAAAATCTTTCAGCACAAGGTTGTGGTGTTTAATGGTATTGGAAGGGTCGGCCGTTTCCTCTTTGGGCAACTTGCTCAACAAGGTGTTGTTTTGAATAGCTCTTAGCAACCGATGCGCGTTAAACTCTGATTTGTTTTTAAACGTGAAGGTTTGTAACACTACCATTTTTTCGGTTAAGTGTTTGTGGGGCGAAAAAGATAAATTTTTAAGCTGTTGTTCGTTAATGCCAATAAATTCGTTTTTTAGGAGGGGCTGACCTTGATATACCTGTATAGGGTAAATAACATAAGCGTTTTTAAATGCCGGGGCTTTCTGTTCAAACTCTGCTGAGCTATGCAGGTGCTGACTAAGATGTTTGTTTAATTCGGCATAGCCTTTGTTGTTTTTTGCAATACCAATGTATTGTTGTGTGATGTTGTTTCTAAAATCTATCCCAACAACGCACTTAAGAAGATGCTCTTTGCATTGTCTTATCGTTTCAATAACAGCAGTACTTGTGTTGATGTCTGCTAACACAAAACTGTTGTAGCCATTCTGTTTTATACAGGTAAGTAATTCCTCAATGCTGAGTGTGCCGTATCGAAGACTGTAATATGTGTGGCAATTTAATAACACGGTTGCCATACAAATTTACTATAAAAAACAACGGCTTTTTGCTACGTTTTGTAGTTGTTGGAAATTAACCTTTAAATAGGTTGGGATCACGTTTTTTTAAACCTAAACCAACAGCTCTCATCACGGCTTTATCACCAAAACGTTGACGCAGCTTATCCATGGCTGCATATAATTGCATTTGCTCTGTGGTATCGTTAAATAAATCAAACTGGTAGGTGCCTTGTATTAAATGACTAAACCTAACACCAATTAAACGAATCAGCATACGCTTTTGAAACAGTTTATTAAATAGTTCTTTTACTTTTTCAATTAAAACGCTATCAATAGCGGTATATGGAATGCGTGCCTGCATGGTGTAGGTGTTAAAGTCAGAATACCTTATTTTTACGGTTACACAAGCGGTTAATTTTTCTTCGCTTCGTAATTGGTAAGCTAACTTTTCTGTCATGCTAACAAGCACGCTGTTGAGGTGTTGCATGTCAATGGTATCTTTTTCAAAGGTACATTCCGTAGAAAGCGATTTACGTTCGTTGTACGGTTCAATAGGAGAGTGATCAATGCCATTAGCCTTTTTCCAAATGCTAATACCGTTATCGCCTAATACTTGTTGCAATGCTTTAACCGGCATATCTTGCAACGTTTTAATTTTTTCGATGCCCAAATTGCGCAACTGTAAATAGGTTTTATCTCCCACCATGGGAATTTTTTTAACGGATAAAGGAGCTAAAAATTCTTTTTCGGTACCAAGCGGAATTAATTTTTGACCATTGGGTTTAGCTTCCCCTGTACCTACCTTAGACACGGTTTTGTTTTGCGACAAAGCAAAGGAAATGGGCAAATTGCTTTCTTTCATGATTCGTTGACGTAGTTCGGTGGCCATTTTATAACATCCAAAGTATTTATCCATACCGGTTATGTCAACGTAAAACTCATCAATGGATGTTTTTTCATAAAGTGGCATGCTCTCTTTAATAATATCGGTTACCAAATTACTGTAATAGGAGTATTGTTCGTAATCGCCCTTTACAACTATAGCGTGCGGACATAATTGTTTGGCCATACGCATGGGCATGGCCGAGTGCACGCCGAAACTCCGGGCCTCGTAGCTGCAAGAAGAAACTACACCTCTGTCGCTGGTGCCGCCAACAATAACCGGCAGTCCATTTAACTTGGGGTTGATGCGCCGTTCTACCGACACAAAAAAACTATCTAAATCCAGGTGTATAATTTGCCGATCCATTTACCTGTAAAGATAATATCAATAAAGACGGGTTTTGGCTACAAATTGTAGTAATGTATAATTAACCTAGTAATTCTTTTTGCCACAACACTAAATAAACCCCAAAAACAGAGAGTAAAGCGGCAACAACTTGAACCATTTTTAATTTTTCTTTTTTATATAAATGATTAATTACCAAAATGAAAAAGGGAGCTAAACTAAAAATTGACTGAGCAACAACACTTGGCAAAACACTTAATGCGTATAGAGAACAACAAACAGCAGTTATGTTTCCTAAAAATGTACTTGTAAAAAAGTAAATGTTAGCTTTGTTTTTGTTTTGAATAAGGTCTTTGGTCCATTGTATTAATTTTTTATTAAATAAAGCAATTAACAGCATGCAAGCAACGGCTCCGATAATACGAATGTAGGCGATTTCATAAGGTTGAAGTAGGCCGTATGTTTTAATAATAGCTATTTTAGAGAACACCAAAGAAAGTCCTTGCGCCAATAAGCAAAGTACCAACAGAGAAAGTTCTTTAAAATCGGGGCGAATAGTTGTTGACTGATAATTAAATTGAGTAAAGAGAATGAGTCCTGTAATGATTAGAACTAGCCCCCCAACACCAATTAAATTTTGTTGTTCGCTCAAAAAGAGCCAACCAAACAAAAAGCCAACTGCAGGTTGGCAAGCCGAGAAAAAACTAACTGTTTTTATACCCAATTTGTTTAAGGCTCTTAACCTTAGCGCGTCGCTTAAAACAAGACCCAAACAACCGGAAATAAAAATGAGGAGAATATTTAAATATCCACAAGAAAGTAAATGATTGATAAAATTTGGCTGCAATAGAAAAACTAAAAGTCCTAATACAACAAAAGCAATGAGGTGCCTAAAAAAATTAACAGGTTGATGCCCGATTTTTTGAACTGCGATAGTAACCGGAAAAACGCCAATAGACCAACATAAACAAGCAATAAACGCCGCAATCATATAATGAAGGTAGTGTTTATTTTTTTAAGAAAAACCAGATTAATTTAAATAAAAAAATCTAAATGAACTTAAAAGGATCGTTTATTATATGGCTTATGTATAAACTGCAAGCCCAGACTAAAAGTTAATTATATTCTTATCCCAACTACTAAGATATCGTCTATTTGTTCTTCATTGCTTTGCCATGAGAGGAGATGGTCGTTTAAAAAGGCTTTTTTTTGAAGCAGGGATTCGTTATCGTTCATAGTTAATAATTTTTCAAAGTTTTCGTAATATAATTTCCGTCGTTTTTCGCCGCCTTTTTGATCAGGATACCCATCGGTAAATAAATAAACGACATCGCCTTTCGTAAGCCGTACTTGCTGTTGTGAGAATACATAATCAGGAGATGTGCCAATGGTATAGTTATCTGTTCTGTAAGTCTTAATTTGAGTATTGCTATTGACGCATAAACGTTGTTTAGCGCCGGAAAATCGCAGAACATTAGTTGAAAGGTCTAAGTCACTAATAATAATATCCATTCCTTCGTATGATGTTTCGTTGCCCTTTGGTTTCAATACAGCTTTAATATTTGTGTTAACCCAGTGTAAAATTTCTTTTGGTTGAACCTTACCTAACGATTGAACGGCTTGTTCTAACAAATTGTAGCCAACTAAACTCATAAAAGCGCCAGGCACGCCATGTCCTGTGCAATCAACAACCGCAAACATAAAATGGTTACCCCTCAGTTTAGCCCAAATAAAATCACCACCCACAATATCTTTAGGTTTATTAAAGATAAAATATTCTTTTCCTAGTTCTTTAATGGCTGTTTCGCTTTGAATAAAGGAATCTTGTATACGGCTGGCATAATCAATGCTCTCATTAATTTGTTTACTTTTAAATTCAATAGTGTTCTTTTGTGAGCTGATTTCATCTTTTTGAATTTGTAATGCACTAGCCAGCATCTTTTTTCGTTTATAATTTTTATAAATCACAAGGGCCAATACAATTAAAATAATAAGAACAGTTAGTAAGACAATAGAGAACAATTGTTGCAGTTTTAATTTTGAATGCTCCAACTCCAGTTTGGAATTAATTAATTTTTTTTCGCTTAAATTATTTAAACTGTCAGCAAACGCTTTTTTCTCAAACTCATACTTCAATTGACTTTTGAGGATACTACTCTTTGTATCGGTATTAAAAATACTATCTCGCATAAGTACAAACAACTCATGCATTTGCAACGCTTTTTTTGGATTGTTTTGCTTTTTATATATTTTATACAGGAGTTCGGCAGCTTTTTTTATGTATTTAGGATATCCAACCTGCTTTGCAATACTTAGCCCGCTTTGCGCATATTTTTCAGAAAGGGCTAGTTTATTAATATTATAATTTAAATTGCCTAATTCGATGTATATATGTGAAATATTTTCTTCGTCACCTACTTTTTTAGCAATGTCTAAACCCTTGTTATAGATAATCATTGCGCTATCAATGTTGCCTTCATCGAAGTAAATAGATGCTATTGAAGCAAATGAATAGGAGGTTTGATTGTTTTCTCCTGTTTCTGATTGTAGTTTAATACAATTTCTAAAGCAGTCTAGGGCTTTATTATACTTACCTAAGCTTTTATATAGAGTTCCTATTTGATTTAACACTTTTGCTTCGGTACTTTTGTCGTTTATTTCTCTGTAAATAGCTAGGCTCTGATTTAAATAATCTAATGATATTTCTTTATCAAGACCCTGATTGTTATAAATTATTGCAATTGAAAATAAAGTTTTTGCTTTTCCGGAATTGTCCTTTAGATATTTTTGAATGGTTAAACACCTTGAGTATAATTCCATTGCCTTTTTGGTATTCCCGGTTTTATTATACACAGCAGCAACATTACCTAATGCGTGTACTAATCCGGTTGAGTCATTTTGTTGTTCCCTGATTAATAGAGTTTTATTATAGTAATCAATAGCTAAGGTAGTGTTACCATTTAAGCGATGATAAAACCCTAAGTCATTATAAGCACTGCCTAAATGATTTAAAAATAAGGCTCTATATTTTGCACTTATACTTTTTTGATCTAATAGTTTTTGTGCCAATTTCACAGCCGTCTCAGCATATTTGGGAATGTCTTTTTCATTGCACTCGTTACTTAACTCGACATTTATTCTGAGTTTAATTGAATCATTAGTCTCATGTTTTAAGATCTGTAATAAAGAATCGTAAACCGAAATTTGAGCATTACTGATGCTTAGCCCTAAACAAAACAATAATATGTAAAAAGAATTCAATTTAGTCTTCTGCTATAAGCTTGAAGGGCGTTTTAAAAATGGATTGATATTCTTCTCCGGCTTCTTTCATGTCAGAATCACCATTTTTATAATGCCATTCAATTGTTATGGATTTACTGTTTAGATAGATACGCTCCAAAATTTTAAATAAATCAAACAAAATTTTAATTGAAACGGAGTTAATGTATTCCAAATTAATAACAAAGTTAATTGGTAAAGTTGTTTTTTTTTCGACAAGATGTTTTTCTAAATTGTGTAACCAATTAAAAACTGGCTTGAAGAAATCTGTTGGGTGCTCAGGCCGACAATTACCAATAATCTCACAACGACATGATGTAACATTAAAGCTAATATATGGTGATACAGTTGTTTTATTAATAACCAAATTTTCCATTGTGTTCTTATAAAAATAGCAAAATTATTTATAGAAAAAAAGTGAATTTTTGCCATTCCCGAAAGCCTCCATGAAAATTCCATCATGGGTTAAGGATTCGAATGTAAAATGATCTTTGTGTTCTTTTAATCTAGAAAAAAACTGGCTTTGTATACTTATCAACTTTTGTCTGGACGATACGTGAAGCACTTTACTAATTACGCTTATCGCAATAAGCTCTATTACATATAAATTAGGCGTTCTTTTGTATTTTCGCTGCTCAGACACTATTAGGCTTTGTAATAAATCAAAATTTTGTAATTTGTAATGAATTAACAAATTGGCTAGGGCAGCTTTCCGTTTAACCTCTGAGGTGTTTTCTAAGCCTAAATCAGAAAGTACTTTTAAATTCCACTTCAAGGCCTTCTTATACGCTTGATTATTAAATAATAGCATACAATTATGGTGGTATAAACTTAAGCGTAAGGGTTGAGCAATGGTGTTATTAAATTTAGAAAGTTGTTTTTCTACCTCTGCTATTAAATCGTTCGTTTTTTCTATAGATTCACATTTATATAGATAATTTAATTGCAGCAATGCGGTCAAATAACATATTTGAGCGTTGTGTGTTGGAGAACTCGTCTTTAATAATTTAAACTTTTGTATGCCTTTTAGAAAATTTGAACCATTATTTGAGTGTAAAAGGTCGTTTAAATAATCGTAAATTGCTGCTATAAATTTACTTATATTTTTTCCTAACAATTTTGGGTGCTCAATATAAAAATTAAGCAAATCTTCGTTAACTTCTAACTTGTTTATGTTGTCAAATCGTTTATCTTCATAGCTGTTTTTTAGCTCGTAAAAAATAGAACGAGCTTTGTTCGACTGTGCAAAGCTTACATTTCGAAATAGTTTTTTATTTATTATTGAGTCGTATTTGTTTTTTTCGGATTGGGTAATTGGAATAAAAACGGTTTTTTCTAAAGTTTTAAACCGTGCATAAGCTTGTTGATAAGACCTGTAGTTCAGATATTTTTCAAAAACCTGGCGTTCAATTTTCAATTGATTTTTCACAGTATTTTCGACTTGATGATCTTCTTGCGTTGATATACCAATGTTTAAACGTAGTTCGCTTATCATTAAGCTATATAAAAACAACTCTTTCTTATCTGCTATTTTCTCTGCTTTCTTTAAGTGAATTTCAGTTAGATTATAATTTGCTTTTGTATGATAAATACTTGCCAGTTTTAGATGTCTCATCACAACAGAAAGATCATCATCAGTGTCGTAATAGTGAAAAAAGGATTTATTAATTAATTTTAACAGATAGTGCTTTGCAGATGCCAGATTTACTACAAAGGCTTCCTTTTTAAACCTTGTTCTAATTTCATTATCATCACACTGTGTTTGTTTCCTGATAGCGTCAAACAGCTTAATGTAATTATTACCGTCATAAATAATGTGGCGTTTAGAGTAAATCTTAAAGTAACGTACTTCTGACCCACTCATACTTTTAATGGTAGTAAAGAGTTCTTCGTTTTTTTTAATATGCATTTAGACTTCTTATATTATTGTTAAAAGTACCATTAATATATTAATAATACCAACAAGTTAGGTTGTTTATTTTCAGAATAGCTTTATTCAGATGTCTTATTTTGTTGTAAAATGTTTGATTCCAAGTTTCGAAATTTTATTAGTTTTGATATAACAAATTTTTGATTTAATGAAAAAACTTATACTCATTTCTGCGCTTTGTCTTGTAAATGTTTTGCTTAAAGCACAAACACCAAAACTATCTATCAATATAGTTAGTCATAATGAAGACAATTATCCCTATTTAATGAATCCAACGAGCTATACTAATATTAGGCCTAAATTAGTTCAAATGGCGCAACTAGTTGCTGCTAAAGGTGCAAAATGGCACCTTGGCAGTGATCATATTTTGCTCAGAGCTATTCTTGCTAATGATAATGGAACAATTACAGCATCAACAGGAGGAATGAACGTTTTAAGGTACATTAACACAACATATTCAAATAATGTACAATGCGACCCACATTCGCATCAAACTACCTATAATTATTCAGATGTAGCAAAATTTCACGATAGTTTAGGGGTCCCTCCAGGAAAGGTTATTAGTGGATTTACTTATAACGGACTAATGAACGGACAAGATTGGGAGGACTATCAATCTGCTAAAACCGGTTCTTTTTTTCCAAGTTATAGTTGGGCGCCGGAAATATTATGGGGTGGTGCAACACCTGGGCATACAGCTGATCCTCAGTATTACGGTGTGTGGAAGCCAGCTTCAAAAACCAATTTTTTGACTCATAACCCATCAAATCATTTAATCAACTATGGTCATGGTTGTAGAATATTGGTACTTGATACCAGCCAAATAACACCAATTATGAACACACTTAGAAAAGTTGTAAATGCCATTCAAACAGGAGCGGCACCTGCAAGTGGTTTTTACTGTACAAGCCTTATTCTCAGAGAAAGCTCACTCGGGAATTCAGGATTTATCACAACAAAATTATCAAATTTAATAGACTCAATAAATGTGTTAGTTACAGCAAACAAAATGGAGTGGCGAACTATTAATCAAGTAGTTAATACTTGGAAAACAGGTTATGGCGCACAACCCTTTTTAATGGGATGTGATTTAACAGTATTAACTGGTGTTGAAGAAAATAAACTAACTAAAAAATTAATTGTGGCCTATCCTAATCCGGTAAACGAGCAGTTAAATTTTGCTGAGGGGTTACAAGATGCTGAACTATATAATGTTTATGGACAAAAAATTCTTACACTAGAGAAAAATGCAACAACTTTAAATACTTCAAATTACACGGAAGGAATTTATTTTATTAGATCTAAGGAAACTTATTTAAAATTCATTGTTAAGCATTAGTTACTTTAGGAATAATATTTAAAAGTTAAGTAAAATAGTGTTAAGCAATACCGAAATAGTTAAAAGCCTAAACGATTTTTTCAATATGCAAAACATTAAAGCAAATGTTGAAATTACCTATAAGGGCTATACCAAAAGGGATAACATGGGAAAAGCGTTTGGTGCGCAATCTACACATGTGAACGCAAGCATTGAGTATTTAGAAATTGGATTCAATACCGTGCCAATTGGCTTACCGGCATTCCAAGTAAGTTCAAGTGTTTTTTTACGAAATTTTTTTACTTCTGCGTTTTCCGTTTTTGGTGTAACAAAGCAACGTAAAAAATTTTCTTCAAGAAAGATCAACAAAGCATTGGATTTCTATTTCCCAAAAACAACAACAAGTGAAAGTATAAACAACGAACTCTCATTACTTTTTGGTGAAGATGCCAACAAAATTTATATGGATTTAATTTCCTCCAACTTTACAGGCGACTTAATTTATAATGAACAAAAACTTGTATTTAAAACTATGCAAGTGCCTGAGAACACTGCTGATTTGGAGAAAATCAAATTACTATTTAAACCAATACTTAAATGGGTTGATTTGTTTAAAAAAGTCATTCCTAATCCAATAAATGCAGTAAAGCGTATTGGGCATTTGATAAAACCGGAGTTAGTAAAAGAGATTAAATGGAAACATACTGATAATCATTTTGCATATGTTGACGAGTATCCGGAACCTATACATCGTTTCATTTCAGTAATTTCTATACCCTATTGGACGGACACTAACTACACTAATAAGCCGGTTCATGAATGGTTGCAGAACGCAAATAATCTGCCTAAACTAGCTTTAAACGATCTAAAAAGTTTATTTACCTATTTTGTGAGACAGGAGAGGTTTTGTGAAGGTTTCTGGCAAATAATGACTGAGAAAGATTACGTATCACAAGTTTTAAAAAACCCAATTTTTATAAACTAAAGAAATAATAATTATATTAATAATCAAAAAACAACTACCATGAAAAAACTAGTATCATTTTTAATCATTTTTATTTTTAAAACTGCATTGGCGCAATTACCATACATTTTAGTAACAGAGGGCTATAATGGTAGGGTAAGTAAAATAGATCCTGTAACAAACACTAAAATTGCATCTATTAAAGTTGCAGATTCAACCGGAGCAGCCAATTTCGCTACTACTGACATTGTAATTGACACTGTACATAATTGGGCGTTTGTATCATGCAATGCCAGTAATAGAGTTGCCATCATTAATTTGAATAATTGGACTACTACTTACCCCAGCAATCCTGTAATTGCAGGGTTTGGTCAGCAACCAATTGGCATTACCATTAATAAAACTGCCACCAAATTATACTTAACTACGCGAGGCGCAACAGGAACAATTACAAGCACTAACCCTGTGGAGGTTATAGACATTGTTGGTAACACCTTTCCGCCAACACTCACGAAATCTGCAAATATACCAGTTGGTAAACACCCAATAAAAGTTTTGTTAAGTCACAATCAACAATTTGGTGTAGTATCATGTCGAAACGAATCACGAGTTTCGGTTTTTTCAGTGGCTACCAATAGTGTTATTTTTAATCATAATTATGCGAACTCTACCTTTGAGCCAGAAGGTTTAGCCATTCACCCAACCCAACCAATAGTATATATTACAAATCACGGCGCAAATACCATTGATATTCTTAACTTAACAACCATGAGTGTAGTTGCCACAGTTTCGGTAACGGGCGGTCCACCAGCTCCACAACCAAGTGGTGGTATGTTCTCTCCAAACGGCACTAAATTTGCTTTGTTTGCTCAATCTTCGCATAAAGTTTATTTCTATAACACTACTTCTCCGCTTGCTCCGGTATTAACAGGTACAATTATGTCTGGTGGGCAGCAACCACATACAGGTGTGTTTTTAAATGATTCTATTGCTTATGTGCCTAACACAAATAATTTGAATATTAATGGGGGTGTTGCTCGCTTTAATATTAATAGCCTTACACCTGCAGCACCTCTAGCTGGCACTTGGAATGGACCATTAGGAATGGCCTTGGTAAAACAAACCGCTACAAGTATTCTTGAGCTAAATGCAGAAAACTCAACTTTAAGTGCTTTCCCTAACCCGGTTAAAAACAAATTACACTTTCACATAAAGGATCAATCAACAATAATGGAAGTAACTATTATTGACGGAATTGGTAAGCAACAAAAATTACCAGTTAGTAATAATGAAGTTGACCTATCATTTTTGCCTGAAGGATTATATGTTGTTTTGGCTAAAGACGAGAAAGGCAAATTTTACCAAGATAAAATTATAAAGGAATAAACTAAGCGTTGAGCATAATGTTCAAAGTCATCCTATGAAAATCATAATGGATGATATAACAATGCATTTGATTTAACTAACAAGAATGATGATGAGCAAAATTTGTAAAACTATTGTTTTAATTCTATGCATTTCATTTTCAATTAAAGCACAAAATGAAACCTGGAATTTCCAAAGTTATGCTATTGGTAGTTTGGCTTCAGGTGGGGCATATACACCTAATGCAGGTATGCCGGATGTTATTCAAATAGGCAGTACTTATTACATGTATTTTGGATTCGGAACACCGGGAAATAATGTTATCAAATATGCTACTTCACCCGACTTAATAAATTGGACCGTACAAGGAACTGTACTAAGTGGCTCCTCAAATCCTGTTAACAGAGAATATCATATGGGCGGACCAAGGGTTGTGAAACTTAATAATGGACAGTATAGGATGTTTTACCGAGCTTGCGAAAATTATACTACAGCGCCACCATACCACTGTTTAAGTGCAATATCCAACGATGGGATCAATTTCACCAAAGAAAGCGGGGTAAGAATAGAAATAAAACCATACTTGCCAAATAGTTATTTTAAAAGAGCTGCTCACTCAGCATTTTACAAAGACGCTGGCGGAACTATGAGAGCAATATTAACAGGGAATGATACTACCATGTTTACTGGTCCCGATAGATTATATACTGCATCTTCACCAGATGAGGGATTGACATGGTTTAATTTTGTGCCTCTTTACAGTAACGGCCATGATCCCGTTGTAATTAAAGATGGTTCGGGAACTTATCATTTGTATTATACCTATTTAAATACGGGTTTTAGAAAAGCTACTTCTGCTAACGGAGCTGTATGGCCAACTGGCACAGATACAGTTTATTTTAAACAAGGAACATCCATTTTAACAGAAGGTGGTTCGCCTAACAGTATAGCTGATTTAGGTGGGTGGACCAATAGTGCAGGAAACGTAGTTTTGTATAGTGCTTATAAGACAGCCTTGGGGCCTTGGACAAATGTTGCCTTTTATACTAAAGAAATAACTACCGTGATAGATGAATTAAACAAATTGGATGACACAAGCATAATTTCGCCAAATCCATTTTCAAGTTCAACTGTACTAAAAATTGAAAGATCCCTTAATAATGCTTTGCTTAGAATAACAAATAGTATAGGGCAACTCGTTGGTGAAATTGAAAACATTAACGGGCAAGAAATCACTATTCAAAGGAATAATTTGCCACAAGGTATTTATTTTGTTAGCATAACAGAAGACAATAAGCAATTTCCAATAATAAAACTTGTAATTAATGATTGAAATTAATACAGCTAGTAGAAGTAAAAACAACAGTAAATAATTTATATGCAGTTGAAATCATTATTTTCAAAAATCGGGTTCATTTTAATTTTCACCACAACCTCTATGCTAGCACAGTATCCATCAGATGCTCAAATGATTGCGGATGTTAAAAGTAAAGATCCTAAGGCGTTTATTACCGTTAAACCAGTAGGACAATGGAAAATGTTTCATGACAATATACCTGAATGGAAACCAGAAAATGCCTGCGAAAAATTAGTAGAAATAACAGGGTCTAAGAAGGCTGATGGAACGTGGTGGAGTTATAAAGGTTTTGCAATTTATAAAAAGGTTGGCGCGAACATGGTTTTTGATCGTGTTTTTCTTGATGAAAATGAAACGCGGTTGAATGGGATTAATTTGCCAGATAATACATACTTTGAGAAAGATTTTATTAATCGCATGAATGCACGAGACCCTCTTTTAATCAAAGGAAACACAAGCTTGCTAGACGCAACTAATTTTTACTCGTATAAGTTAGTTGCTAATCCACGCGCTACAGGCACCTCCGAACAGGTTGTTGTTTTTGCAACTTTTGTTGTAGTATATGATGCAAAAGCAAGTAATACAAGTTTACAAAAGCAGAGTCGCAAAATCACCTTGAAATATAATATGAATGGCAAAGAACTGCAATTTCAATTTGGGATGCGTGCTCAAGGAGAAGAATTTTTTGAGAAGATAGATTTTGGCGACAAAACTATTCTGGAAAGCATACCAAAATTTGAAAACTCCGGCAAAACAATACAAGAGATGACAAACCTTACTCCAAATTATCCAAAGCCTAAAGGAAGTAATGGTGCCAGCTACCCGAACGACAACGAGTTAATAAAAATAGCTGAAAATACATTTTTAACCAAAGCAGATAATTTTAAGATGCTATTTGGGGAAAAGGGACTTAAAATTATTATGGAAGTTACTTTTAAAACCATAGACGGCAGGAATGCTGAAAGCACAAACGACGAACAATTTAGTAAAGACTTTTATTGTGACTTTAAATATTTTGATGCAGACGATGCGGCAAAAAAACTTACTGAATGTATAGGTCAAAGAGAGATGAAATTCTTTTATAAGAAGGATGGTGGCTCTTATGTAATTTCGAACGCTAAGGTTCTTACGGAAACTAAGTCTCTTAAAAAGGAAAGTTTAAATTATAGTAATTACATAAATACCGTTCGCTCAAAAACTTATGCCAGTAAATTTGGAATGAAGTAAGTTGTTGAACCGGATTTAGTTTAATGAAACCGAAGTTATGATTTGGCACGATGATTTTTTTTAAATCCTAATGCCTATTACACACATATCATCCACTTGTTCTAAATTTCCCATCCACTCTTCAATTGTATTTTGAAGAATTTGTTTTTGAGTATCCAAAGGTTTACTGCTGTTTTGCAAAAGCAATTCTTTTAATCTTGCGGCTTTAAATTTTTTACCATCCTTACCACCAAATTGATCTTGGATACCATCTGTGCAAATATAAATCGCATCACCTTTTTCTAAATCAATTTCATGTGTTTGAAAAGGAACTTGTTGAATGTGTTTTCCAATAGGTTGCTTATTTCCTTTAATCTCTGTTAATTCTTTACTAGTATTTTTAACAACTAAAACAGGATTATTAGCGCCTGCCCATAATAATTTTCTTGTTTTTAAATTTAATACACAAAGCGAAATATCCATGCCATCTTTTACTTCTTCTTCACTTTTTTCAAATTCCAAAATAATCAAATCTCTTGTTTTATTTAGTATTTTTCCTGGGTCGCTACAATTAAACTCTCTTACTGCTCTATTTAAACTATTGTTACACACAACGCTCACCAAAGCACCCGGCACACCATGCCCAGTGCAATCTGCAGCTGCAAATAAAATTAAATCATCTTTCTTTTCCATCCAATAAAAATCACCTGCTACAATGTCTTTTGGTTTGTAAAGTATAAAGCTATCTCCAAAATAATGGGATAATAGTTTTTCTGGTGGAAGTATTGCCCTTTGTATGCGCTTGGCGTATCTTATACTTTCTAAAATTTCTTTGTTTTTCACTTCTATTAATTTGCTTTGAATTATTAATTGCGCGTGTGCGCTCCGAATATTCTTATTCAAATAAAGAAACATCTCTATAACAATTTCCACACAAAAAACAATGAGTATCCACCACGAATTTTTTAGAATCCAATAACTGCTATTAGCGTAAACAAAGTATGAAATTACGGAAGATAAGGCGCAAAAAATAAGTAGTAGCAACATCATTTTGCGGTAGTTGCGCTCCGGCATGTTAACTATACCAAATAAGTACTTTATATTAATTTCACTCGCCATTAGAGTGTTTTTAAGCTAGCAAAACATATAACGCCCATGCAATTTGGCCAAGCCACAAAAGATGAGTTATGAATACTCCTCTACCATACTTAGGTTTTTTTCCACCAAACAATAATACCAAATACATTATTGAATAAGCTATTGCAACTACAGCACATATCTCTTTCTGAACAAATTCATCCCATCTTGTTGCTAACAACATAATTGATCCTAAAAAGAGATTCATAGTTGCTGCCCACCATAACCAAAGCCGTCCAAATAAACCGTGTGTATATTGCACCGCAATAATTTCTGTTGCCTTTCGTAAAACTGTATCTGCAATACTTTCTACATGCAGCAACATCAATACAAATGAGCCCAGGAAATTGTAAAGGCCAATCCATAATAAAAAATCGTTCACAATACTTTACTCTACTTTAACAAATTTTACATTGCGGCATCCTTGATTTGCTGAATAAAATTCCGCAAAGTATATACCAGAAGGCCACTGTGCTGTATCCAAATTAAATTCTTTTTCTGGGGTGTTTAATCTAAGTAATTTGCTTCCAGTGAATGAGTATATGGTTATTGATTCAACACTACCATTATATTTAATATAAAGGGAATTTTTAAATGGTGAAGGATACAATTCAACATCGTTATCAAAAAAGGAAGAGTTTAAACCTGTTGTCACCAAACCAACACTTACTGTATTGGAGGTTGAGAAACAATTGTTACAATTTCTAGTCACTACTTTATAATTGCCGCTACTGCCGGCCACATGTGTTTGCAGTGTGGCACCTGAAATAGCAGTATTATTTAGATACCACTGATAAGCTAAACCACTAGGGGAAGCTGTTAGTGTGGTTGAGTTGACAGTTACTGATGATGCTCCATTATGTTTTAGCATTGCATAAAGTTGGGTATAACTAGCTGCGTTAAACGTGTCAACATACAATGAATAAGTGTTTGGAGCAGGAAAAGGCGTGTGTAAACCCGGGCTATAGGTTAATTTTAAAAATGATTTTACATTTTGTGATTGTAACTGATTAAATATTTGCTGACTTCCTCCTCCTGTAATATGAGGAACTGTTGCGTCACTAGTATTATGCACAGCGCCAAAAGGAATTGTTTCACCTGTGAGGAAGTTTAAGTCCCACAGTGAGCCTGCCTGCGTAACACATCCAGCTACATTGTATGGTTGGCTAAGATTGGCAGTTAATGTGCTAACGTTGTAATTTCCTCCTTGATTTGCCAGGGCAGTAGCAAAGGCCTCCGACTCATCCATGTAAGCCGTATGATTAGCAATGATTGCACCGGCTGAAGAACCACCAACAAAAATCTGAGAAGTATCAGCTCCAAAGGTGTTGGCATTGGCTCGAACAAAGCGAATGGCCGCCACCATATCTTGCACACCTCTAATAAGAGCTTCTTGATATTGTTGTGTATTAGAAGGTGTTGAAGGCCACAAGCGGTAACGCATGGTAATTGCAATGTAGCCTTTTCTTGCAAACTGTGTCATCATGTCTGTAGTTTTTTGTTCCAAGTAACTTCCGGTTGTAAAACCACCACCATGTGCCCAAATGATTACAGGTCGGCATGTATTTACATCTCCAGCAGGTGTATAAACGCGGGCAATATTGGTTGTTGAATTAACACCATAGGTTATTTGGGTAGTGTTGGTAGTTGCAAACGCATAGCTGGTTAATCCGGGAGCGAAACGCCCAAACGAACAGGTGTCGCCAACTGCTGTTTGCTGAGCCTTAAATATACTAATAGAAAGCAATAGAGCTAAGGCAAATAAAGATTTAAGTTTTTTCATACTGACTTATTTTATTGTAAAATTATTAATTGTTTGATTAAGTGGCTAACCATAATCATTGTTAAATATGGACTTAAAATTTGATTTTTTTTAATTTAAGTCACTAATTTGAATATATTAGTAGTTTATAAATATGTATTTCAATTAGTTTCTTTTGAAAACACAAGACAATACAGTTAGGTTGCTGATTGAAAAAATGACGTCGGCGGAAAAGCGTTTGTTTAAATTACACGCATCTGTTTATGAAGGAAGCAAAAAGTATCTCGACTTGTTTGAAGCTATTGAGCTACAAAAAGAATATGACGAATCAAGTTTGAAGAGGAAATTCAAAGGAAATTTTCCGGTTCTAAAAAAGTATTTGTTTGACAGGTTAATTGATTCGTTAAAGATATCTGGTAATTACAAAGACCTGGACTCAGATCATGCGCACGAAGTTGAGAAATATAAAATTTTAAAACATAAGGGTTTGGAAAAGGCTGCGGAAATACAGTTGAGGCGATCAAAAAAAATAACATTGGAAGATGAGGCCTACATTAAACACTTATACATTTTAATTCAAGAATATGTTGCTGTTTTTACGAAGGATATAAATTTAGAAACAAGTAAATTAAAATATGTAGTTGAACAACGAAATAAAACGCTTGCTATTATTGCCAATTACACACTAGTTTCGGATGTATATTTTAATTTAAGACTGGCCCTTAAAAGCATTTATTATTGTAAAACTGCTAAGGACTTTAAACAACTTGGAGAATTAATAGAACCAATTAAAAAATTCACTGCGGGCGACTTACTTTCAAATACTGCTCGCAGTATGTATTACATGGCTATTAACGAATACTACACTGCCATTGCCGAATACGATAAAGCATTAATTTCAAGCACTATTTATTTAGACTTAAAAAGAGGACAATACACGAATAAAATCGAGCTACAAACAATTCTTGAAAACACAAATTATCTATTGCTATCGCTAAAATGTGGCAAGCTAACGGAGTTTAACGAAAAATTAAAATGGCTCGAGACAATAATGAATTCATCAACTCAGGCTTTCCGTTTTTTGTTTTGTTACGAAAGATGGTATGTAATTAAACTAAGATATTCGCAATTAAATCATACTACTCATGAATCAGATCATTTTATGCGTAAAGAGAGTAGTAGATTTAAAAAGCACATCAATTCATTTTCTTTGAAATACATGGCCTCTGCTTACTATTTTAATGCTTTAAATAATTATTTGACAAAGGATTTTAAAGCTTCATTACTCAACTGTAATCAAATCATAAACAATTTAGATAATGGCTTAGAAGAGTTTTTATATGCGAGGTTACTTCGTATTTTCATCTATATTAAACAAGAAAACTATTTTACGATTGATTTTGAATGTAGGAACTTAATTCGATTAATGCAGAAAGAGGTGTTGAGTCGGCAAAATGAGTTAAGCATTTTAAAAATGATACAAAAATCGCCTGATTTTGAAAGTAAAGTTTGGAAACAATTTATCGCAAAGAATAAAAACGAATTCTCAAAGGATAAAACACTTAATTATTATTTAAGAGGTGTGCTGAATTTAAAATTTTAATGCGCCTCCAACCAATTTTTTCCAACACCCATCCCAACCTCAACCGGAACGTTAAGCGGTAAAGCAGTTCTCATGCAATTTTCAATAATTGGTTTAATTTGTTCCAATTCCGGTTTATACACATCAAAAATTAATTCGTCATGTACTTGAAGAATCATTTTGCTTTTTAAATTCAAAGGAGCTAATTCTTTTTGAATATTAATCATCGCTACTTTAATCATATCTGCTGCTGACCCTTGAATTGGTGCGTTAATAGCGTTTCGTTCAGCAAAACTTCTTACAGTAGCATTGTTAGATGTAATGTCTCGCAACCATCTTTTTCTTCCCAAAAGAGTTTGCACATAACCATTCTCGCGAGCAAAGTTGATTTGCTCATCCATATAGTTTCTAATGGCAGTGTATTCTTTAAAATAATTATCTATAAGTTCCTTAGCTTCTGCTCTTGGTATATTTAAATTATCTGCTAAACCAAAGGCGCCTTGACCATAAATGATACCGAAGTTAACGCTTTTGGCTTTGTAACGCATTTCTTTTGTTACATCGCCTTCACTGATATTATACACTTTTGCTGCAGTAGCCGTATGAATGTCTTTATTCAAATTAAATGCTTCACACATGTTTTTATCGCCACTCATACTGGCAACAATTCGCAATTCTATCTGCGAGTAATCTGCACTGAGTAGTACATAGTCTTCATTTCTCGGAATAAACGCTTTCCTGATTTGACGCCCACGCTCCGTGCGTATAGGAATGTTTTGTAAATTCGGATTATCGCTGCTTAAACGGCCAGTAACGGCAACAACCTGATTAAAGGAAGTGTGAATGCGATTTGTTTTTTTATTTACAAGCTCCGGTAAGGAGTCAACATAGGTTGATTTTAGTTTAACTAATTCGCGGTAATCTAATATTTTTGCAACAATTGGATGCGTGTTTTCTAATTTACTCAACACATCTTCGCCTGTGGCATATTGACCTGTTTTAGTTTTTTTGGCCTTATCAGTGATTTTAAGATAATCGAATAAAATCTCTCCAACCTGTTTAGGCGACGATATATTAAATTTTGTTCCGGCTAATTGTTGAATTTCTGAATCAACATTAGTAATGTCTTCATGAAGCTGAGCAGAAAATTCTTTTAAGGCGGGCACATCCAAATTAATGCCCTCTCTTTCCATACCTGCCAATACGCCAATTAAAGGCACTTCTACGGTTTCAAATAATTTTTTTACACCATTATTTTCAAGTTCAGGAACAAATACATTTTTTAATTGCAACGTAACATCAGCATCTTCTGCGGCATATTCCTTTATTTTATCAAGGTCTGCGTCACGCATACTCAATTGGTCTTTGCCTTTTTTACCAATTAAAGTTTCAATGCTAATGGGCTGATAATTTAAATAGGTTTCAGCTAAAACATCCATGTTATGACGCATGTCCGGCTTAATAAGGAAATGAGCCACCATTGTATCGAATAATTTATTTTTTATTTCAACACCATAGTTTTTAAGAATATGCAAATCGTATTTTATATTTTGACCAATTAGTGTTTTTTGTTCATTATTAAAAATAGACTTAAATGCCGAAAGCTCTTTAGCTGCAATAGTTTGGTCGGCTGATATTGGAACATAATATGCTTCGTAAGGTTTAACGGAAAATGAAAGACCAACAACCTCAGCGTTTAAAACGTCTAAGGAAGTTGTTTCCGTATCAAAGCAATACTCATTAGCCTCTTCCAGCAGTTGAATCAGATTTGCTGTTTTTTCGAGAGAATCAACTAACGTATAAGTATGAGGCACATCGTTTATTGTTTTGTAAACAGGCTCAGCTTCTTCGATGATGGTTTCTTCCTGCTGTTGATTGTTAAAGAATCCTGCAGTGCTAAACAAATCACCTTGCCCTTGGGATGATTTAGTTTTAAAATTATTATCTGTATTTACTTGAATGTCCTTGCTTAAAACTTTTTGTGCAAGATTTCTGAATTCCAGCTCTGTAAATAATTCCAGCAAAGCATCGTGGTTATACTCTTTTAATTTTAATTTTTCTTCGTCGAAAGGAATCGGACAATCAGTTATGATAGTTGCAAGACGTTTACTTTGAATGGCCAATTCTTTGTTTGCCTCCACCTTTTCCTTCATCTTGCCTTTTAATTTATCAGTATTAGCCAATAAATTTTCGATGCTACCATAATCTTTTACAAATTGAATGGCAGTTTTTTCTCCTACACCCGGTATCCCTGGTATGTTATCAGATTTATCACCCATTAAACCCAATATTTCAATGAGCTGTTTAACGTGAGTAATTTCCCATTTTTTACATATTTCTGCAGGTCCCAAAATCTCAACACCATTTCCTAACCTTGCTGGTTTATATATAAACGTATTTTCATCTACTAGCTGACCATAATCTTTGTCAGGAGTCATCATGTAAGTTGTATAGCCTGCCAACTCAGCTTTTAAAGCAAGTGTGCCAATTAAATCATCCGCTTCAAATCCGGGTAATCCAATTACCTCAATGTTAAATGCTTTAATGATATCAATAATAAAAGGAATGTTACTTCTTAAATCCTCCGGCATTTCTTCACGATTGGCTTTGTAAGCTTCAAATTCCTGATGGCGCTGAGTAGGGGCATCTGTATCAAACACAACGGCAATGTGTGTTGGTTTTTCTTTGTTAAGAATTTCTAAAAGAGTATTGCAAAAACCAAATATGGCGCTGGTATTAAATCCTTTTGAGTTAATACGTGGGTTATTACTAAACGCGAAGTAGCTTCGGTAAATTAACGCAAAGGCATCTAACAGAAAAAGTTTTTTGGGCGTATCTTTGGTAATCATTTCGGTCTGTTATTATAAGCATTAATTACTTGTGCAGCCGAAGCCTCATCTATGTCTTTATCTCCTTTGTATTCACTTGCGTATGACGCAGCACCACTCATCATTTCCTGAAGTTGTTTTTTAAGTTTGGATGGCTTTACATCAGTCAATTTTTTATCTCCTTCTTTTACTAAAAAGTAATCTGCTACATAGTTTGTTTCGTTCATGTTTACTTCTTCAAAATACATTTTAAACATGCTGATTTCGCCCCTGGCTATAATTTTATAGAATTTCTGTTCGCCCTGGCAATCCATTGCTATGTAGTGGTTACCATTGTAACCAAAACCTTTTACTTTGGCGGGTTTGTAGTTTTTTTGAATGCCTTGTTCGTCTTTAAAAAACACTTTGTTGTGGTTTTCGTGTTCTTTTTTAGGATTAATTTTTATTTCGCCTTTAAGGGTATCGCCTTTTTCATTTAAAAGGTAGCCTTTTACAAAAGTAATTTGGGATTTTGCAATTGAGCAAAAAGCCATAGTTAGAATGATTAAATAGTAGTTCATAAATACAGTTACTTATTACAAATAACAGTATTTTTTAACGGATTGTAAAGCAATGTTAGCGGGTTGTGGAAAAGATTTCAACCCCTGTTTTAAGGCCGTAATTCAAAGTCATCAGCATCTAAACCTACCGGAAACATTTTTCTGAATTCATCTAAATAGGTTTTATCGATTTCTACAGTAAAAACGCCGCCTTGATTTAATGGGATGTCTGAAATAATTTCACCACGAGGATTAATGACTAAACTGTTCCCGCAATGTGCAATCCCGTTTCCATCATTGCCAACTCTGTTAACCCCAACAACATAGCATTGATTTTCAATTGCTCGGGAAATTAATAATTGTTGCCACGGATAATTTCTTACCTCCGGCCAGTTAGCCACAAACACTAGCATATCGTAGTTCCATTCGTTGGATGCTTTGTTATAATGATTTCTGCACCAAACGGGGAACCTTAAATCGTAACAAATAAGCGGTTTGATTTTCCAGTTAGTAAGTTCAATAACTTTACTTTCTGTTCCTGCCTGATAATGTTTGTCTTCACGAGCCATTCTAAATAAATGGCGCTTATCATAAAAATATTCTTTTCCGCTCGGCTCAATCCAGTGCAAACGATTAAAATAGTGTTCGTTTTCTTTACTTGCTATGCTTCCAACAAAAGTAGACTGGTGTTTTGTACTCATTGTTTTTAACCAGTTATAGCTTGTGGTTTTAAATGCTTCAGCTTGTTTTTCAGGTTGCATTGTAAATCCTGTAGTAAACATTTCAGGTAAAATTGTTAATTCAGCCTTTGCCTGATGCAGCGACAACATGGCTTCAATTGCATCCCTGTTTTCGGAAGGATTTTCCCAAACGATATTGGTTTGTACAATGTTTAATTTCATGGGCAATATTTATTTAAAGCACTTAATGCTGGAGGATAATTATATTTTGCGGCTTGTCGAAAATCGTTACATGGGTTTTGGTTAAGATTGACAGATGCTACACCACGCCAATAGTATGCTTCGCCATTGTCCGGCTGAAGATTAATAGTGTTATTTAATTGTTCTTTGCAACCACTAAAATCCTGTAATTTACCCAGCACAATTCCCTTCTTCAAATATAACTCCGGATTGTTACTGGCTATGCTAATTGCTTTATTGTAATAGCTTAATGCTTTGTTTAAATCATTAATATCATTGTAACAATTGCCAAGGACAAAATAGGCCCTATCATTTAGCGTGTCGTTTTTAATAGCGTATGTTGCATCCTGCATAGCCTTGCTATAGTCACGCAACATGTAGTATGCGTTTGCCCTGGCAACCATCGCTTTGCTATAGTCTATAATAGATAGCGTTTTGTTAAATTGTTCAATTGCCTTTTGTGGTTGATTTGTTTTAGTATAAAGTAAACCTAAATTATAATACCCTTTGTGATTTTTAGGATTGGCAGCAATGGCTTGGTTTAAGTAACTTTCGGCCATTTCATTATCATTGCGCAACATTAATTCAGTTCCTAAACTGTTTAAAGCCACAAACGAGCCGGGTTCATTTTTTACAACATGGCTAAATAACAATCTGCTGTTTTGCCAAGGTGAGATACTTTTATAACATAGAGCTGCAAAAACAAGAATAACACCAATACTTAGTGCTTTGGCCAGCGATGCAATCTTGTTAATTAGTCCTGCCAAGGCAAAGCTAAAACAGATTGTAGAAAGGTACATATATCTGTCTGCATAAAGGGCCTCGCCAAAAGGAATAAATTGTAACACTAAAACTAAACTGATAATTGAAAGGACTAGAACTAATAGTAAATGGTTTTTTCGTTTTAAGAACGAATAAATTATTAAGCCTATAATTGCTAGAATGATTGTCAGACCAGAGATTTTTACAGTTGAACTGAATTCAGGGAAAGCATACAAAGGATAAAGATTGACAGGTGCAACATAAATTTTTAAGTAGTTGAAGATTGCAAAGCCGGCATTGCATAACTTTTGAAAGAAATGAAAATCATGTGAATAATTAATAAATTGATCTGCTGTTTGCGCCTTGATGTTAAGTAAACCAACCATTAAGGAAACAACGAAGAACGGTGTTTGGTATAACAAGCTTTTAATTGTGAGTTTGTTATTAAGTAACCAATCAATTGCCAATAAAAAGAAAGGAAGGATGACAGCATAGGATTTACTAAAACATGCTAAAACAAAAGCTACTAAACTGCCAACAAAATAAATAAAGCGTTGGTTATTTAAATAGGTTATATAAATATTACAGGAAAGTATAAAAAAGGTTAGCATTAGAATTGTCTTTAACTCGCTAATCCAAACAACTGTTTCAACTTGCAAAGGATGTACCAAGAATAACCCAAGAACTAAAAACACAAAACCGAATTTAAAATTAAGTTTAACCAAGAGTTTGTATAATAGCCAGGCATTAAGTAGGTGAAAAAACAGGTTAACCAAATGATGTCCGCCGGCCCAGTCTTTAAACAAAAAATAAGTTACTGAATGAACCAGCATTGTCACAGGAATATAATTCCCTACGTAGTAATTGCTGAATAAGTTTTGTATTTTGAAACGAGTAACATCCTGATTTTTAAAAACCATTTCAGGGTCATCCCAACTAATGTACTCAAACGTGACAATTTTGCCATAAACAATAACGCATAGCAGAAAAAGACCCAGAAGATAATAAGGCTTGTGTTTATTTGTCGCCAACCAGTCCATCAAAAACAAATTTAGCATTTATCTTAAAATTAAATACCTTTATTGCGTGATAAAATTATCTGCGGTTATAATAACATTTAATGAGGAAAGGAACATTGAAAGATGTTTAAATTCACTTAAAGAAGTAGCAGATGAAATAGTTGTGTTGGATTCGTTTAGCATAGACCGCACGAAGGAGATTTGCCTACAGCATAAAGTTAGTTTTTACGAGCATGCTTTTGATGGGCACATACAGCAGAAGAACCGGGCCATAACTTATGCTAAGTACCCTCATGTTTTAAGTTTAGATGCAGATGAGGCGTTGAACGAACAGCTAATAAAGAGTATTAAGGAGGTAAAAGCGGCGTTTAATTTACAAGGTTATTACATGAATCGTTTAACTAATTACTGTGGCCATTGGGTTAAGCATTGTGGTTGGTATCCCGATAAAAAATTAAGGCTTTGGGATAGTCGACTTGGACACTGGACAGGAATTAATCCACATGATAAATACGAACTTTTTGAAGGGGATAAAATGACCGGACATCTTAAAGGAGATATTTTACATTATAGTTATTATACATTAGATGACCATTACCGCCAGGTAAATTATTTTACTGATATTGCAGCTAAAGCATATATAGAAGCGGGAAAACGAGCACCGTTTTATAAATTGATTATCAACCCAATTGCAAAGTTTGTTCATCATTACATATTAGCTTTAGGGCTTTTAGATGGTGTTGCAGGATACAGAATCAGTAAAATTAGCGCTTACGCTACTTACTTAAAGTATAAAAAAATCAGAGCTAAACAATCTTAATTTGCATAAACTCAATCGAATATTAATTAGCAGGACAGATAACATTGGCGATGTTGTTTTAACGTTACCGATGGCAGGGATATTAAAACAACATCTACCGGACTGTAAAATTTATTTTTTAGGCAAATCATATACAAAAGAAATTATTTTATTAAGTAAAAACATTGATGAGTTTATAAATTACGATGATTGGTTAAAACAATCAGATGGTGATAAAGTGTTAGCGATAAAACAACTTAATTTGGATGTTGTGTTTCATGTTTTTCCGGATAAAAACATTGCCTCACTCATGAAAGCTGCCAAGGTTAAGTTGCGCGTTGGCACTATGAGTAGGTTTTATCACTTGTTCACCTGTAATAAACTAGTTCACCTTAAGCGAAAAAACTCTAACCTTCACGAGACCCAACTAAATTTAAAATTATTAAACGCAATTGGGATTTCAAACATTCCGGCGCTTAATGAATTGCACAAATACTATGGTGTTCAAAATTTTCCTTTACTTCCTGCTCACTTAGAATCTTTGATTGATCCTTCAAAAATTAATATTATTCTTCATCCAAAAAGTAAAGGAAGTGCAAGAGAGTGGGGCATTGAAAATTTTGTATCACTCGCTAATCAATTACCAAATCATACGTATAAACTATTTGTAAGCGGCACAGCGGAGGACGCGCAGCATTTAACAGAAATGATTAATCACCCAAATATTACATCCCTTGCAGGGAAACTAAGTTTAAAAGAGTTTGTTGCATTTATAGCAAGAAGCCAGGCATTGATTGCAGCTAGCACTGGACCGTTACACATAGCGGCAGCATTAAATATTAAAGCAATAGGCTTATTTGCTCCAATGCGACCTATTTTCCCTACACGTTGGAAACCTCTTGGAACAAAGGTTGAGGTATTAGTTGAACAAAAAGCATGTCATGATTGTAGAAAAAATTCTGCCTGCGCATGTATTCGTAGCATTAAAGTAACAGAAGTAATTAAAGCAATTCAACATGAAAACTGAATTTAAAGACAAGGTAATCTGGATAACAGGTGCTACAAGTGGTATTGGCGAGGCTTTAGCTTTAGAATTAGCAAAAAATAATGCAAGGTTAATTTTATCTGCAAGGCGTGAAGAGGAATTAAATCGTGTTGCTAAAACAATCGGGTTAAGTGATTTGGATGTGATGGTTCTGCCGTTTGATTTAAAAAACACAAACAATGCATCAGGATTAGCAGCTCAGGTAATTAATAAATTCGGAAGAATAGATGCATTAATAAATAATGGTGGTATAAGCCAACGTTCAGAGGCTATCGAAACAAGAATTGAAACAGACAGAGAATTAATGGAAGTAAATTATTTTGCTTACGTTAATTTAACAAAAGCTGTGCTTCCTTATATGAAGCGTCAGAAAAGTGGACACATTGTTGTTGTAAGTAGTATCGCCGGCAAATTCGGGTTTTATTTACGTTCCGGTTACAGTGCGGCTAAGCATGCCCTGCATGGTTTTTTTGAGAGCATGCGTCTGGAAACTGAAAAATTCGGAATAAAGACGTTGATAGTTTGTCCGGGGAAAATAAAAACTAACATTTCTTTAAATGCAGTGAGTGCTGATGGACATGCACATAACAAAATGGATCAAAGCCACATAAACGCTATGTCGGCCGAAGAATGCGCAAAACAAATCTTACACGCAATGGTGTCGAATAAAGAAGAGGTGTTGATTGGTGGAAAAGAATTAATAATGGTAAAACTAAAAAGGTTTTTTCCGTCGTTATTTGGAAAGCTTATTCGGAAACAAAGCCCATACTAAAAAATTAAAGCGCTGCTTTGCTTAGTCTTTTTTGCGGGTTTGCTTTGGATATGAAGCTGGTTGGCCTTTTCATAAGCTTCTTCTAAATTCGATAATTCAGTATTTAGGTAATTGCTTTTAATGTCCGCACATAATTTTCTTGAAGAATTAACGTAAAATAAAGCTTCTTTCAAATCATTTGTGTTTACAGAATAAAAACCTTTTGAAATATAAGCTCTTGCAATAGATAACGGGTGATTAGATCTATGCGCTTCTTTAAACGCTAATTCAGTATACTCTAAATAAAGTTCGGGCCTATTTAATTTATAATGATTTTTAGATATATGAATAAGTTCGTCAACAATATTGGCATTAGTTCCATCTACTGACTTTTTTAATGAAATAGCTTTTTCTAGATATTGAATACTTAAAACATGTTGACTGTTTTTGAAAGTTAAAGTAGCTAGATTATTGAGAACTATTGCCGCATGAACTTTATCATTTGCCTTTAATAAATTAATTACTGACTCCTTATAATATAGTTTTGCTGCCATCAGTTTTTCAGTTTGCATACAAATATTCCCCAAATTAGCTAAACAATCACCTGTTAAACCATAAAATCGTTCTTTTTTTGCAAGTCGATACGCTTCGTTATACAAAGTAAAAGCTTGGTCAAATTTTTCTTTAACATCCAGGTAATAACCCTTATTATTAATGCTACTTGCTAATCCAAATAAGAATACCTTTCCTTTTATGCTATCTACTTTTGGCAACATCATTTTGCAATAGCGATAAAGATGCTCGTTGAGCTCTTCGCCAAGTTTATCATTATCAATTTCTTCAAGTATTTTAGTGGTATATGTTACCAAGCCTGTATCACTTAAGCCAATAAACTTGTAAGGCCCACCATTTGAAAAGGCTAAATTTGATAATAAAACAAAAACTATTAATAGTCTTTTGGTCAAAGCTTATAGGTTTTCTTTAACGAATTTAAGAATTTTTCCGTAGATATGCATGCGGGTCATTCCACCCGAAATTCCATGGTTTTTATTTGGGTACACCATGTAATCAAATGGAATGTTGTATTTAACCATAGCAGCCGCCATTTCCATACTGTTTTGTACATGCACATTATCATCACTACTGCCGTGGATTAGTAAGAACTTCCCTTTTATTTTTTTAACATGACTAACCGGAGAATTGTCCTCGTAACCTGATTTATTATCAGCCGGTTTGCGCATAAAACGCTCGGTGTAAATATTATCGTAATATTTCCAGTTGGTTACAGGAGCCACGGCAATGGTTGCCTTAAAATAATCCGCACCTTTGGTAATTAAGTTACATGCCATAAAACCACCATAACTCCAACCTTGAAAACCAATACGGGTTTTATCTACATACGGCAACGCACCAAGATATTTAGCAGTTTCAATTTGGTCAATGGTTTCTAATTTTCCTAGTTGCAAATAGGTGCTGTGTTTAAATTCTCTACCTCTTCCAAATGTTCCTCGTCCATCAATACACACAACCATGTAACCTTCTTGACATAACAAGTTGTGCCAGGTATATTCAATAGGATCAAAACTATTATTTACCTCATTGGCACCGGGCCCATTATATGCATACATGTATACAGGATATTTTTTTGTTGAGTCAAAATTGTGAGGTTTCATCATCCAGCCATTTAGTTCAACGCCCTCACTTGTTTTGTATTTAAAGAAGGTGCGCGGCGATAGTGTATAAGCCTTCAGTTTTTCGGATAAGACTTTATTGTCTTCTAAAACCTTTATTACTTTTCCTTTTATATCACAAAGTTCATAAACAGGAGGTGTATTAGCATTGCTGTAACTGGAGATATAATATTTAAAACCTGTAGTATATTCAAAGTCATTAAAGCCGGTTTTAGATGAAAGCCTTTTTTTGTTTTTTCCATCTAATTGAACACTGTATTCGTCTCTGTTAATTGCGCCATTTTCAGTGCTTGTAAAATAAACGGTGTTAGTTTTTTCGTCTAAACCTTTAAATTCAATAACATCCCACGAACCGCTTGTAATTTGATTGATTAATTTTCCATTTAAATCATAATAATATAAGTGGTTAAAATTATCTCTTTCACTTGAGGTAATAAATCCTTTTGTGCCAACAAATAACAAATCGTCTGTTATATCAATGTAAGTTTTTGATTCATCTGTTAAAACAACTTTGGAAGAACCGGAAGCCGCATCAATAAACAATAATTCCCATTTGTTTTGCAAACGATTTAATCGTTGTATAGATAATGTCTTAGCGTCATTCGTAAACTGGATACGTGGTATATAGATGTCTATTTCGTCGCCAATATTAGCTGTTATCGTTTTGTTAGTTTTTAAATCATAAACATGAACCGATACAATTGAGTTGTCCTCACCTGCCTTTGGGTATTTATATGTGTATTTATCAGGATAAAGATTCCCGTTGTAACTCTCAAGCGTATATTCTTTTAATTTGCTTTCATTAAACTTTACATAGGCCAGATAATTTCCATCAGCACTCCAGCTAAAATAATCTGCTTTACTGAACTCCTCTTCATATACCCAATCTCCCCAGCCGTTTTTAATTTTATTAAATTCTCCATCGGCAGTTACTGTAAGTTCAGTTCCGTTAGTTAAATTAAGAATGTATAAATTATTCTCTCTAACATATGCCATTTTGTTGCCGTCTGGGCTAAAGGTTGGGAAAAGTTGTTTCCCTTTATCTGTTAGCTGAGTAGTGTTTTTGGTAGCAATATCGTAAACATAATAATTCGCTTTGGGAGAACGTCTGTAAATATATTCAGTTCCTTCACTCAACAAAAGTTTTGTTTCAGTTGGATCGAATCGATAAGAGTTTAAGTCTAGGGTTCTGTCTTTAAACTTGATGTCTGACTGTTTAACTAATTCTTTTAATTTCTTTCCTGATTTAATTTCAAATTGCGAGAGCACAGGATTAGCATCTTCACCATCAATATCAACATAGGTTAACCCGTTTGACTGAACATTAAAGCCTTGTGCACTTTTTGGAAAGAAAGAATATTTTAGCCAAGCATCCTCGAGCGTTAATTTTTTTTGTGCGATAACTAATGCAGGCACAATCAAGAGAGAAACGATGATTTTTTTCATAAAGTGATTAAATTTTAATTAAAACTTGTTTGAAATATTAGGCTAAGGTTAAACTTTTTTACGGATACTTATAACAATTGGCACACCGCAAAAATCAAATTGTTCGCGGATTTTATTTTCAATAAAGCGTTTGTAGTTTTCTTGTACATATTGAGGAAGGTTACAATATAATATAAACAACGCCTCTCCTTTTAATTGAGTTGTGTATTTTATTTTAATGTCTTTTCCTTTGATTGATGGAGGCGGATGTGATTCTATTAGCGGTAATAAAAAGTCATTAAGCTGCCTGGTTGAAACATGTTTTGTTTTATTTTGATAAACGTACATGGCTACATCTACTGCTTTCATGATTCTTTGTTTATCTTTTACGGAAATAAAAATTATTGGAATATCTCTAAACGGCGCAATTTTTTCGCGCATTGCCTTTTCAAATTGGTCGGCCGTTTTGGTGTCTTTTTCAATTAAATCCCACTTATTAATAATAATCGCAACTCCTTTTCGGTTTTTTTCAATTAAAGATAGAATGCTTAAATCCTGGGCTTCTAAACCAGATTGCGCATCAATCATCAACAAACACACATCACTATTTTCAATGGCGTTGATGGTTCGCATTACGCTGTAAAATTCTAAGTCTTCATGCACTTTTGCTTTTTTGCGCATTCCGGCGGTATCAATAAGCCAAAAATCATGACCAAATTTATTGTAACGGGTATTGATGGTGTCTCTGGTAGTGCCGGCTATATCTGTAACAATGGTTCGTTCTTCACCTAACAACGCATTGGTTAAACTGCTTTTACCAACGTTCGGTCTTCCAACAATAGCAATTCTTGGAAGCTGAACTTGATTGATTGCTCCTTCGTCTTTAGGCAAAAGTTCGATTAATGCATCCAACATGTCGCCAGTTCCGGCACCACTTATAGCACTAATGGGATAGATTTCGCCTAAACCAAATTTATAAAATTCGGCCGCATAATTACTTAATTCGTGATTATCTGCTTTATTGGCTACAACAATTGCTTTTTTGTTTGATTTCCTGATAATATTTGCTACTTCCCGGTCAAAATCGGTTATGCCGTCAGTGATATCAACAACAAAAATTAAAGCACTACTTTCTTCAATAGCAATGGTAACTTGTTTTCTGATTTCGCTTTCAAACGCATCGTCACTCCCCTTGATGTAGCCACCCGTGTCAATTAAACTAAATTCTACTCCGTTCCATTCAGATTTTCCGTAATGCCTGTCTCTGGTTACACCGGCTACTTCATCCACAATGGCTTGGCGGGTTTCTGTAAGGCGGTTAAAAAGCGTTGATTTTCCTACGTTTGGTCTCCCAACAATTGCTACAATGTTTGCCATAAGCCCATAAAGGTAACAATAATAGCTGAATTTTAACAGAATAACCACACGAAATAATATTGGCAATTACAGTTAAAAGTGTTATTTTTGGTAGAATGAGGTATGCCCATGTAGTTATTGTTTTAATGTTTTTTGCAAAATTTAGCAAAGCGCAAACTGAACAACGTATTGTTACACCTCAATTAAAAGGGTCCTTAAAATTTACAGAGAATTTAGGCCAATGGCAAGATGAAGTTTTGTTCAGGGCAGGTTTTGCTAATGGAGCCATGTTTTTGGAGAAAGATGGTTTTGTATTAAATTTCTTAAACAAGAATGTATTCACGGCCGGCCACGGTAAACAAATAGCGCCATTACCGAGTAATGAAAAGTACATTGGCCACGCAATAAAAATCCAGTTTAAAAATGCGCTTGAGCCTGTAATTGAGAAGTACCAACCCGGCGAAGATTATGAGAATTATTTCCTAGGAAACGATCAAAAGAAATGGAAGGGAAACGTTAAAAATTACAAGCAGATAATTTATAAAAATGTTTACAAGGACATTGATTATGAGGTGCTGGCTGACGGAAGGGGTATTAAGTACAATTGGAGAATAAAACCATATGCCAACGTCAACAATGTGTTGATTGATTATTTGGGTGTAGAAAAAATTCGCATTGATAAAAGCGGGAACCTAATAGTGAAATTAGCCTTTAAAGAAATTTGGGAACAAAAACCTTACGCTTACCAATTGATTAATGGCAAAACTGTTGTTGTGAAATGCAACTACAAATTGAACGACAACCAACTGAGCTTTGATTTACCGGAAGGTTACGATAAACGTTACGAATTAATTATTGACCCGCTTGTTATTTTCTCTGCTTCATTAGGTAGCACATCTGATAACTTTGGAATGACAGCGACATATGACAACCAAGGTCATTTGTATAGTGGTGGAATGATTTATAATGTCAATTTACCTGGGAGTTTAGGAGCTTATGATAATTCGTTTAACAATGGGGTTGGTTATGGAAGAACAGACGTTTTCATTTCTAAATATAATCCAACAGGTTCCGGATTAATTTATTCAACATATCTAGGTGGTGCAGAAAGTGAAGCGGTAAGCAGTTTGATTGTGGATAATAGTGGCAATTTATGTTTGTACGGTGTAACATCATCGGCTAATTTCCCTGTATTACCAACGAGTGCATATCCAAGTTTTAACGGAGGTTCTACATTTGGCTTTTATCAAAACGGTATAGTATTATGTGGAGGCAGTGATATTTTTATTTCGAAGTTTAACCCAACCGGCACTACACTTATGGCTACTACTTTTTATGGAGGTAGTGGAAACGATGGTGTTAACTATCTAAGCGGTTTGTACGCTATTAGTTTAAGCCCCGCGGCCAATGCATGTAATAGTACTTTTTTAACCACACCTTATGATTCATTAGTAATGAATTATGGTGATCAGTTCAGGGGAGAGATTCAGGTGGATAAACAAAACAATATATACATCATTAGCTCAACAAGGTCTTCTAACATTCCGATGGTTGGTGGTTTCGATAATACAATCAATGGCGAACAAGATGCTGTTGTTGCAAAATTTAATACCGGCTTAAGTAATTTGGTGTTTAGTTCTTTTATTGGAGGAAGTAAAAATGATTGCGGTAACTCTATAGCATTGGATAATAGTAACAACATTTTTGTAACCGGTGGCACCTGTAGTAATAATCTTCCGAACACTACTGCAGGGCATATTCCAAGCTATGTTGGAGGTCGTTCAGATGGGTTTTTATACAAGATAAGTCCAACTGGTGCAAGCATTTTAAATGGCACTTACATTGGCACTACTGATTATGACAATTCATTTTTTGTTACAACCGATAAAAAGAATAAAGTTTATGTCTATGGTCAATCATACGGTAGTATGCCCGTTATGCCGGCACCAACCTCTACAGCTGGAATTTATTCAAATCCAAACACGCATCAATTCGTAAGTGCTTATACAAATAGTTTAGCGAGTCTTTATTTCTCAACTAAATTTGGCAGCAAAACAATTGCTGAGGTAGATATTTCTCCATCAGCTTTTGCTGTGGATGTTTGCGGAAATATTTATTTGTCAGGCTGGGGAGGCGGTTTAATTACTAATACAGTGGCTATGTCTGGAATGCCTACATTTAGTGCTATTCCAGGTTATTCTACAGCACCGAACGGCTATGATTTTTATTTTATGGGATTGGATTCAAATGCAGTTAGTTTAAAGTTTGGTTCTTATTTTGGCGGACCCTTAAGTGAAGAGCATGTCGATGGCGGAACTTCTCGTTTTGATCCAAATGGAAGAATATATCAATCAATTTGTGCAGGTTGCGGTACTAATGATGATTACCCAATTATTCCGAGCACGTCTTTTCCTTGTGGGTCTATTACATCTTGTCCACCAGGACCGAATTTGTCCAACAACTGTAACAATGGTGTTATAAAGTTGGATTTTCAAATTAAGGTAGCAGTAGCCACAATTAATAACAATACTTTTTCTGGCTGTACCCCACTAACCGTTAGTTTTACAAACGCAACGGCTCCAACGAGTACGAATGCCACATTTATTTGGTATACGGGCTTGGGAGGTACCAATACAACCAATATTAATCCAACAATTACCTATACCGCTCCGGGTATTTATACCGTTGCTTTAGTGGTGCTTGACCCAAGCAGTTGTAATTATAAAGACAGTACTTCTACTATCATTACCGTTCATCCACGCCCTAATGCTGCCTTTACTGCTTCATATAGTTCTTGTACCCCAACGTTACAGCTTAACAATACTTCTACCGGAAGTTTAACACCAACCTCTTACACATGGAATGTTGGCCCTTTTACTAGTACGTTAACTAATCCTAGTTATAGTTTGTTGGCCGATGGCACCTATAGTATACAGTTAAATGTAATAGACATTAATGGATGCACAAACTCAACCAATAGCGTAATTACTATTTTTAATTTTACACCCGGAGTTAGTTCAGCTACTTTATGTCAAGGGCAATCTGCAAGCTTAACGGCTAGTGGTGGAAATAGTTATACCTGGCAGCCGGCATCGGCAGTAAGTAACAGTAATGCTGCAACCACTGCAATTAGCCCTACAAATTCAGCAACCTACACGGTTACTGTTTTTAATGCCGCGCTCGGAAATAATTGTGTTCGAACCTTGACTACGAATGCGGTAGTCAATTTTTCACCAACCGCATCTTTCACCCACAGTCAGAATCCATGTGGTGGAGGGGTTAATTTTACTAACACATCTTCTACTAATAGTGCAACTTACAATTGGACCTTATCTCCTGTCTTCACCAGTACCTTGCAAAACCCTTATTATTTTTATAGTTCAGGTGGAACGCAAAGTGTTAGCTTGGTTGTTACTACTACGGCAGGCTGTACACATAGTTACACGGAAGTTATTAATGTAATTGTTCCTCCTCCGGTTAGTATAAGCGCATCTCCTAAAATCTGTTTAGGTGAATTAGCTAGTTTAACTGCAAGCGGTGGAGTTTCCTATTCTTGGACACCATCTCAAACATTGGCGTTTCCAAATGCCGCTAACACAACAGCCAGCCCAACTGTATCCACAACTTATTCTGTGATTATTACAACATCAACAGGCTGTCAGTTTGTTTTGTTTTCAAATGTTACGGTTGATTATCCTTCGGCCGTTCCTGTTAACGCGAACGCTAATCCTCAAAAAGTTATTTTAGGAGATAACAGTACGCTGGTTTACGTTGGTGCTCCGGGCGCTACAGTTACTTGGTTTCCCCCGGGAAGTACCGTTCCTGCTACAGGTTATACAGTAACCACTACGCCGTCTCTTGCAACTACCTATACAGCCATTGCGCAATACGGTGTTTGTAGAAATATTGCTACAACTCGAGTAGAAGTTGTAAGTAATAGTTGTATTGATAAAGATACTTTTGTGCCAAACACATTTACACCTAACAATGATGGTGAAAACGATGTGCTTTATGTAAGAAGTGCCTTTATTGAACAAATATATTTTGCGGTTTATAACCGATGGGGTGAATTAGTATTTGAAACTACTGATAAAACGAAGGGTTGGGATGGATTATATAAAGGCCGCCCGGCTGACGTTGGTGTGTTTGGCTGGTATTTAAAAGTTAAATGCCCTAATGGCGAAGAAAATTTTAAAAAGGGCAACGTTACCCTTATTCGTTAATATATGCCCCAATCAATTCACGTATCTGAATTACTTCAACTTCAAAGGGAAGGAGTTAATGTGGTTGATGTACGCACGCATTCTGAATTTTTACAAGGACACATTCCGAATGCAATAAACATCCAACTTTTTTCTGATGAGGAACGGGTTAAGGTTGGAACACTCTACAAAAAAGTAGGAAGGGAAGAAGCAATTAAGTTAGGTTTGGAATTAGTTGGCCCAAAATTAAAACAACTAGTTGAGACTATACAACCACTTGCAATAAACAACAAAGTAGTGTTGCATTGTTGGCGAGGTGGCATGAGAAGCGGTAGTGTGGCGTGGTTGATTGAGTTAATGGGAATCAAGGTTTATGTTTTAAAGGGTGGTTACAAAGCATTTAGATCTTTTGCCTTATCAACATTTCAAACACCCTTAAAATTAGTAGTTGTTGGAGGTAAAACGGGTTCAGCAAAAACTAAAGTATTAAAAAGTCTTCAAGAACAAGGGAAACAAATTCTGGATCTAGAGCAATTGGCAAATCACCGTGGTTCTGCTTTTGGAGAGCAAGAAGGTTGTAATTTAACACAAGAACAATTTGAAAATAATCTATTTCAAGAAATAAATCAATTAGATACTACTAAACAGGTTTTTATTGAAGACGAATCAAGGGTGATAGGAAAAAAAGTGATACCCGAACCAATTTGGCAAAGCATGCGTCGTTCACCTTTAGTTTATTTAAATATAAGTATCGAAGCCAGAGTGAATTATTTAGTTGAAGACTATGGAAAATTGCCAAAAGAAACACTCGAAGCAAATCTGAATAAGATCGCCAAGCGGCTTGGTGGCCTTAGTTATCAGCAAACCTTGGACGCTTTAGATAGGAGCGATTTGGTTACAGTATGTAAAAATTGTTTAGTTTATTACGACAAAGCCTATTTGCACGGTTTAAATAAACGGGAGAAAGAAAGTATTGTTACCTTGGACTTTGAGAGTATAGATATTATGAACATAACTAATATGGTTATAGATTATGCCAACAAATTATAACTTAACGGAATTTACCAAAGCATCCGGTTGTGGTTGTAAAATTGAACCGGAGAAATTGAAAACATTGCTAAAAAGCGATTTAAACTTATCTCCTGATATAAATTTATTAATTGGAAACCAACATAATGAGGATGCAGCAGTTTATAACTTAGGTGATGGAAATGTATTGATTAGCACGGTTGATTTTTTTACGCCCATGGTTAATGATCCTTTTGATTTCGGTTACATTGCTGCTGCAAACGCATTAAGTGATGTTTATGCAATGGGAGGCTCGCCTGTTTTAGCAACTGCTGTTTTGGGTTGGCCTACTCAATTAATTCCTTTAGAGTTAGCACAGCAGGTATTAGAAGGAGGGCGATCAGCTTGTGATGCTGCAGGAATAAAAATTGCAGGCGGACACAGTATAGAAAGTCCTGAACCATTTTTCGGATTAAGCGTGAATGGTTTAATGGAAACGACCGAAGTGAAAACAAATTCAGGAGCAAAAGAAAATGATTTGTTGTATTTAACGAAACCTTTAGGTGTTGGTGTATTAAGTGCTGCTTTAAAGAAAGGTAAATTATCAAAGGAGCATGAGGCCATATTGGTACAACAATTAAAACAACTTAATAAATTCGGTTCATTACTTGGTAAACAAAAATTTGTAAATGCATTAACTGATGTAACCGGTTTTGGCTTAGCCGGTCATGCACTTGAAATGGCAAAAGCTGCTGATTTAACCCTTTTGTTGAGTTATGATAAATTGCCAATCATCAATGGTTTTATAGATTACACCAGCCAATTAATTGTGCCCGATAATTTATACCGAAATTTTAATGCCTACAAAAGTGAAATGACGTTGAATCATAAAGATGCTTTTTTTGCCTTATCTGACCCGCAAACAAATGGAGGCTTATTGATAGCAGTAAAACCTGAGTATAAAAACGAAATGGAAACTTTACTTTCCAACAACAACTTAATTGAATTTGCTGAACCAATTGGCGTATTTGTGTCTAAGCAAGAAATTAGTTTGATTGTAAATTGAGAATTAGTTTGTTTGAAATTTTAGAAAATCAAATTAGGTTTATTTGCTTGCTTTATTCCTGGTTTTATACCTTAAAAAAGTCATGATGACACTTAATTCCTCTTCACTGACAACACTGTCTGTTAATTCTGCTTGATGCTTTTTATTGGTTAGTCTTAATTCATATCCTCGAAGTTGATCTTCAGTGAAATCTGGAACTATTTTTTTTCTTTTTACATAAGTTGTATGACACTTACCGCAATTAAGGTCGTATAAAACTTGGCCTCTGGCGCATTCGGCCTCATAATGAGGTTTAACATGCGGTAACATTTCCGGCGGTAAATCAATTGTAACTGTCTTTTGAACAGCACAACAAACACAAAGAAGCAAGCTTGCTACAATAAATATAGATTTAGTAAAGGCCATGAATTACACGCGTATTTAACGATTTAATTGATGAAGAAGGTAACTTGGCTGGTGGTGATTCAACTGGAACTGATTCAGTTAAAGATAATATAAAGGCTATTAGTTGCTGTTTTTCAAGATCACTTAAATTAAGTTTCTCTTCGCTTAGTGTCTGATTGACAACATTTAATCCTCGTCCTTTACCGCCACCATTATTATAAAAGTCTATTACACTCATTAAATCTGGAAAAACCCCATTATGCATATAAGGCTTAGTTTTCGAAGCGTTTCTTAGTGTTGTTGTTCTAAATGCATTTTGAGTTTCAATGGCAGGGTTTATTTTGTATCTACCTTTATCACTTGACAACTGAGTAAAAGCAGTGTCCGCAGGAGTACCAATAACTTCAAATTCAGAGCCAATGTATGGCGGTTTAACGCCATTAAACTGCGGCACAAAATGACAAGTTGCACACTGGGCTTTGCTCATAAACAGATTAAAACCTGCAATTACATTCTTGTTTACATCGGTTTGTTTATTCATAGCTTTATCAAATGGACTATAGTTTTGGCTCAGTTTGCCATAGTAAAAGGTTAAAGCACTGGTAATATGATTAATAGTAATGGTTTTTTCTTGCGGTGTTTCTTCAAGTAGTTTATTAAAACGATGTTTGTATTCTTTACAACTTAGTACTTTGTTTAGTAATTCATTTTCATCACTTGCCATTTCATCTGGGTTTGTCATTACATCTTTAGCTTGGTTTTGAAGTGTAAAATGTTTGCCGTCTAACATCGCTAAATGGTTATGAGTGGTGTTTAAAAGTGTAGGTGTATTACGCGGAAGTTTGTTTTTTTTATCAAAGTTTAAGTGTGTTGTTGTTAGTGTATCTGTATAGTATTGGCTGGGTTTATGACAAGAGGCACAGCTACGCTCGTTGTTTTTAGACAATATAGGGTCGTAAAACAGTAATTTACCTAAATCATCAATTTCTTTAAGTAACTCGGGATTTTTTATTCTATTATAGATCCCTCTTGTGTTTTGTGCATAATATATATTCTTACTAAAGATAGAATTAACATTGTTGTTCAATGAATAGTCATTGTAACTTTTACTGCTAATGCCAAAGTCTCGAATGAAATTTTGATTAAGAGAGAATAATGGATTAATGTATGTTCTGATGAAGTTAAAGTGATCAAATCTTTCAAAGTCGTTTGATTGATTTTTTACGAATTCAATGCATTGTTCATATAAAGTTGAATAATCTTTAGAAAGTGAATAGGCTGGGTAATTCTGATTGAACGAATCATAAATGTTTTTAACGGCACCAATCATTGTTTTTAGTTCAGGAATTACTTCAGAGGTGTTGTTGCACTCAAAACCGGTTGTATAGATGGCAGCTAAATTTAAAAGGTATAGTCTGTTTGCAAGAAAGAAATGATGGTGGTCATTCATTTTTTTAATTACACTGTCATTTAAAAATAGTGGAATGGTTTTTATACTTGATGTTAAAATATTTATTAAGGTGTCTTTATTACAGTTTTCTTCTTCCAGTTCATTGTATAATACTGTTAAACCCCTGCCTATCCTCTTATACGGTTTTTCAAATTTTTCAAAAACCTCAGTCTCCCATTCAACAGGTAACGGCCCATTAATTTGTTTATAAGCATTAGGTTCTAAATACCTTAACCAAAAATCGCAAGCTTTTAACTTGAGACGAGCTTTGTTAATACCATCGTTTATATTTAGTTTACCTAAGCTGTCTAAGTTAGTTTTCTTAATTTTATTCAATAATTGTTGCTGGGATTCCAATAATTCTTGTACAGACTTTTGATAACAGTCATTATATGCCGTGCTCTCTTTTTTAAATGCCAATAAAAGGACAACGCAAAAAGGAAGTAGAATTATTTTTTTAGTGGTAGCCATTGATATAGACGCAAAAAGCCGGGGCGCTATGTCCCCAGCTTGTTATTTGGAAAGTTTGGATTAATTAGTGCGAAACAATTAATTTAGTAGTTTTTGTGTTTGAACCTGAGTTAATCTTAACAAAGTATGTACCATCTACTAAACCTTGTGTGTTAACATCAAACGTGTTGTTACCTTTAACTAAAAGTTGGTTTTTCTTTTCAAAAACTAATTTGCCAGTAACGTCTACAATTGTAATATTACAAGTTTTATCATTTAAAGCATCAATGGTTATCGTAATTTTATCTTTTGCAGGATTAGGGTATATGGTTGTATTATCTGTATTAGATGAATTTTCAGTAATCCCAACAGTTGACAATGTTGCGGTACCTTCAACTTTGAAGTTGTAGGCAGCTTCATCGAAATCATTATTATTGATGTTAATTGTTGCAGAACGTGTGCCGGCTGCTAATGGAGCAAATTGAACAGTGATAGATAGGTTAGCGCTAGCAGCCAATGTTAAAGGTGTTGTGGGTGGGCTTACTAATGTAAATTCCGAAGCATTTGCACCGGTCATGCTAAAACTGTTGATAGATAAAACGCCAGGACCTGCATTATTAATAACAAAAGTCCTATTTGCGTTATTACTCACTTGCACATTTCCATAATTTGTATTATTAGTAGCGCTTGTTACGGCAGAATTATTAGGGATGTTATTTGCAGCGCCGGTAACATTAATCTCAGGATTAGAACTAACAGTTAACGGGTTATATACAAGTAACATTTGACCACCTTCAATGATAGGAGAAGGAATGGAATAGTGGCTTTGAGTAACAATCATCCACCATCCGGCACCTAAAATGCCTTGCATATCAATTGCACCGGATGCTTCCTCATCTTCTGTTAAAAAACTAGGGCCACCAGATACAAATCGATTTGCATCATGCGTTGTTAACAGGGTTAATACATCCGTATCAACATTGTAATTCCATTGTTTACCTAAATGAGCGTTATTACCTACATCTTCTTGTAGCATCAAGTTACCATAGTTATCAAATCCAATGTTGTCTAACATTTTTTGACCTTCAGTTCCATCCAACACTGCTAAAATTGTTCCTCCATTTTCCGGATTATTAACGTCAGTGAAACGTAATCTGTATAAACGACTTGGCGAAGAGAACGAATTAGTGGTACAAAAGTAAAAGTCGTTTGGTTTTCTTGGATCCCATGCGCCATCTTCAGGGCGTAAGAAGTTTGTAAGACCCATACTATTACTCATTGTATTTAAACTAGCGCCGGTAATTGCGGACACATCACCTAAATTAATAAGCGAGAATGTTGTTGCTGTGGCAGGAAATAGTGTGTTGGTTTCAGCAACTATAGATTGCACTGCCACACCATATAAATTACCATTAGTTAAGCCTGCTTTTTCAACGTCAGTTCCTGTATTTGTTTTAGTTCCAATATAAACATAAACTTGGCCTGGTGAAGAATCGTCCATACCAACCACCACAGTTTTGTTTGAGCTAAAAGGTCTTGCATTATAATTTTCGCATGAGAAACGGCCTAAGCGAGGTAATTGATAACTATTCCCTGAAGCAATTCCTGTTGCAATGTGAGCAAACATTCTTCCTTCAGCACCGGATTCTTCACCATTCATAAAAATTCTTGCTGTTGTACCGTTACCTGATGTGCTATTGTAGAATGCATTAACTTCAGGTAGATCGCCTGAACAGAAGCGGCTAAATGCGGCTAGGGTAGATGGATTTGTTGCGTTATGCATTGTATATGTACTGCCTGTCCATAAATAAACGTTCTGAATTAAATCAGAACCACTTATTACAGCTTTAGTAGTTTTATTAATAACCCATTTTGATACAAATGCCCCGATTGAGCCATGCGCTCTTACACCTCCACTTGCATTATTAATTTCATGATTTAAAAGAAACGTAAATGTTCCATCATTATTATCATATGCGCCTGCACCATCCGGTAGGCCACACATAGAATAACCTCCAATTGCATTTGGAATAGTTAGTAAACTTGTTAACGTTACATTGGAAGCCGCAGGAATAACATAAGGTGTTGATGTTGTGCTTGGACCGGTTGTTACGGCCGTGTTGGTGATTTGAGCGATTGCATTAAAACTTAGTTGGCTTAGTAAGAAGCTTAATGCGATTGGTAAATTTTTTTTCATTTGGTTAAAGTTTTATGTTTCAAAATTACTTTGAACCAATGAATGGTAATTTAGTGTTGCGTTATACTACCATTAAATAAATGAGGCCAACTTCAAATGTTAAGTTAAATAAAGTTGAAGTACTAAAGTTTTAAAAACAATTAGTTTAACTAAAATTTACTTAGTTCGCTTTTTTAGGCAGTGCAAGTTGTTTTCTTAATATCGCGTGAAAGGCCGGTAATACTGAAAATACAAAGACTGGGCTAAGTGCTTTTAACCATGTTAACCAATTTTTGTAATGTTCATACCACCAATCATTCATAATGGTGGCGTAATAGTAAGTCCAATCATACACATATCTATAATTACCATTTACCATAATTTGTTTCCCTAAAGAATCATAGTTGGCAGGATATTCATATTTAAAAAGGGGCGTGCAGTCTTTTAAGTACATTAGAATTATTAAAGGAAAATAAAGCTGTAAAATTAATGTGCCAATGGTACCAACCATTTGTAAGGGTTTAAATTCTTGTTTGTTCTTCAAACTAAGTAAAGTAAATACTAATGAGGCAATAAAATATGCAAAAAAAGAATAGTACATCATCTTACTTGTGCTGTTTGATATAATGCTAAAGATGATCAACATGATTATAGGGTACAAAAAGAAGATGACGGCAGTCAATAAATACTGACGCCAATATGTTAATTTAAATAACCAAATAAGTAATGTAAGTGTTAAAACAATGTAGAGTTGCACATACAAAAAGTCAGGTTGTAAATAAAACGGATAATCTAGTTTAGCATTATAAATATTACGGAAAACGTCTTTTATGTTATTTTTATAGTAGTCGTTGGAATAACTATTATTGTTGATTCTCCAGCCTGCTTTGTGATTTACAATGAATGTGTCTGCAATAGCCGAAGCATCAATGGTTGCTAATACTTTGTATTTTTCACAAACCGCAATATGCTGATTAATTAAATTAATTAAGTAAGTTTTATTATAAAGTGGTTTAACATTGATATAACTTATTTCGCCGTTATCTGTGTAGTTTTTATAATCGTAATTATTTAAAGTGTAAGGTGTATAATCATTAAAGTTCTTATAATGTCTAATATTACTTTTATTAACTTTTAAAAGTGTATCAAAGGTATTTTCGTAATTATATAAATTAGTTGGCACATAGGGTTCTAATGAATTCATTAGTGCAATATCAATAAACAATTGTTTATCACTTACAGCATTTTTAAATTTTTGATTGTGTGCATAAACATAAAAGTTTGGAATGAGTGTTAGCAAGTAAACGCATGTTAGTGTTAAAAGCGTATTAAAATATACTTGCGTCATACTTGTTAATCCGAATCGTTTTTCAATATTAAAGACAATGTATTTAAAGCCCCAATACCAGCTTAAAATGAAACAAGCAATCAGCAGTAAGCTATACCAAAGGATAGAAGTGTTGTTGTCTTTTAAGTCAACAGGTATTAAACTGCCTATTGAAAAACAAAATAAGGACAGACATAAAAACCAAAACAAAACATAATGGACGCGTGTAACCCAAACAGCCGGATAATTTTTAATTAACCAGGCATCTGCTTTTTTTAAAAAGGCTGGAGTGAAATTTTTTAGCATGATTAAATATCTTTATGAAATAATTGTCTTGTACTGTTAGTGATGTTTCTGTAGTAATTTAACTCTAGGTTGTGTTGTTGCAATTTTGATACAACTTCAAACCAGGTAGTTTCCCTATTAACTGAAACAATAAAGGTAGTACCTGTATCTTCAATCTTGATTTCAGGAAAAACATTTTGAAGTTCTTTTAAGGAAAAGTTCCCAGAAATTTCGAAATGCTGCAACTGATTTTCTTTACCAAATTGATTTTGTTTGCCGTTGAAAACTGTTTTGCCCTGCCTAATGAAAACAATGTTATCTGCGATCCTCTCTACTTCATGTAAATTTTGAGAACTTAAAATAATACTTAAAGGATTTGCTTTGCTTCTCACAAAAAATTTTAAGTCTTGTAATAATAATTGTTGTGCGTTAATGTCAAGGTTTGCAAGTGGTTCATCTAATATTAACAATTGAGGGCGCCACAACAACATTTTTGCCAATTCAAATCTTAATCTATAACCACTGCTTATTTCATTCCAACTCAAATCTTTAAACTTCTCAAGCCCTAAACGACAAAGAATAAATTCGATTTCCTGTTCGTTTTGTTCTCCTTTAATGTTGTGAATTGCACAGAAGAACTGAAGATTTTCCATTAAAGTTCCAAACCATTTATCAATTCGTTGAGGGATAAAAGCAATCTGCTGTTTAACGGAATAATAATCGTAGTTGTTCTGGCTTAAGTTAGGATAAAGTATTTCTCCACTACTAACGCTGAGGTTGCCGGCCAGTAAATTAAGCAAAGTTGTTTTACCGTTCCCGTTTTCGCCAACAACACCTGTTATTTCTCCATGAATTAGTTCAAGCGATAACTCCTCCAATTTAAATGGCGTTTTACCTTTAATGAATTGTTTTGTAATTCCGGTGGCTTTTAATACGGGCTGATGGGAAAACAAACTGGTTTTAACATTTCGGCTGTCTATATTTAATTGTTTAATGAGATCTTCTGCTTCATTTAAATTTATTGGATCTGAAATTCCATCCAGAAACGAAAGATATTTTTTGCGCAATGCAATAATCTTTTGCTGTAAGTCTTGTGGAACTTCATATTCCTTGCAGGCATCTAATAAACGCCTTGTCAATAGGCTGAAATCTTTTGTAGATAAAGCTTCTTTAAATTCAATTGAAAAAATAGATTCCATTCGTTCTTATTTAATGATTAAGAGAAAAAAGGATAACGCTGCTACTTAAGCAGATAAGTTAAAGGTATAAAACAGAAATGTAATTAAGAAATGCTTAACAATTTTTTTGAGAGAAGAAATAGCCTTGTTGTTTTATGACAAGCATTTAGCAATTTCAAACATTTTATCTTCTTCAAAATTATTGCACATAACCTGAATACCCATTGGTAATTGATTGCTATGCTTTCCTGAAGGAATTGAAATTGCAGGGATGCCGGCGATATTAGCTTGAACCGTAAATATATCTTCTAAATACATTTTAATTGGGTCGGCACTGTTTTTACCAAATTCAAACGCAGTACCCGGTGTGCTTGGTGTAATTAAAGCATCGTAACTTTTAAGTAGTTCTAATGTTTTATCCTGAATAATTCTTCTTACTTTTTGTCCTTTGTTATAATACGCATCATAGTATCCTGCACTTAATACAAAGGTTCCAAGCATAATTCTTCTTTTTACTTCTTTACCAAAGCCTTGTGATCTCGTTTTTTTGTAGGTGCTTTCTAAATCTTTTCCATCATTGCTGCGATAGCCGTAATGTATGCCGGCAAAACGAGCAAGGTTACTACTTGCTTCGGCAGTAGTTAGAACATAATAAGTTGGTACTAAGTAATCAAGGTAAGGAAAATCAACAGCCTCAACCGTGTGGCCTGATTCTTTGAGCGCATTTAATTTTGTAAAAACAGCCTGTTTAACTTCAGGATCTATGCCGTTTGCTTCAACACACTCCTTAAGGTAAGCAATCTTAAATTTTTTGTTCGAAGCGGATATAGTTTCGTTTGGTTTTTGTTTAGATGAGGATGTGTTGTCGTTAGAATCTTTTCCACTGATAATGCTTGTAATCAAAGCCGCATCTTCAAGGTTAGTTGTAATAGGGCCAATCTGATCAAATGAAGAGGCATAGGCAATTAAGCCAAAGCGCGAAACTCTGCCATATGTTGGCTTAACACCAATTGTTCCTGTAAAAGAAGCAGGTTGACGAATTGAACCACCGGTGTCAGAACCTAATGCAACATGGCATAAGCCTGCAGCAACAGCCGCAGCTGATCCGCCTGAAGAACCTCCAGGTACAAATTTTTCGTTCAAGGGATTTAGTACATTACCGAAAGCTGAATTTTCATTACTGCTTCCCATTGCAAATTCATCACAGTTACAACGTCCAATAATGATAGCATCTTCTGCAAGTAATTTGTCTACAACGGTTGCGTTATATAAAGATTCAAATCCACTTAAAATTTTGGATGATGCAGAAACATGATGTTGTTTGTAACAGATATTGTCTTTTAGTGCAACAACGACTCCAGCTAATTTACCCGCTTTATTGCTTTTTATTTTTTCATCAACAGCGATAGCTTGGTTAAGAGCACTTTCAGCAAAAACTTCTAAGAAAGCATTTAAATGTTTTGTTGATTCTATTTTTGAGATCAATTGCTCAACAATTGATTTACTGTTAGCGATACCGCTACGTAAATCATTTTGAAGCTGAGCTATATTTTTAAAATTGTACACGTTTATAAATAATAAAAGCGTTATTCGGTAAAAGAATAACGCTTATAAAAAATCAGATTAATTTATTTATTTTCAATTTCAGTGTTGTTTTCACCTTTGCTGGCGTCTTTAAATTCCTTAACGCCACGTCCTAATCCTTTCATTAACTCTGGAATTTTTTTACCTCCAAAAAGTAAAAGCACAATAATTAGTACAATAATTATTTCGGATGGACCCATTCCTAAGAAACCTAGTGTAAGTAATGATATCATTTTAAAAAATTTGAGAAACAAAGGTACTAATAAATAATTAGTTATGTGTGTAATAAATGATATTTTTTGGCGCATAAAACAAAAAAGCCGGTAACCAACCGACTTTTTTGAACCAAAGCAACAATAGTTTAACCCTTAATTATAACAACTGCGCTTATTCCTTTTTGTTTAACAAATCAACAAAAACTAATTCATTTTAAATGGAGGTATTTTACCTTCCTTTAATAGTTGTAAACTTTTCTTTTTATGATCTTCAAAGCTTCCAAACGCTAAAGCATCAAGCATTTCCTGACGAGTCATGTTTGGATTATTAAATTGTTTGCGAATATCATCTGAACAACGATCAACGTATTTTTCAAATTTGTTTGGAGCCCAAACGTAATCTTTCTTTACAGTTTCTTTATTAATTGCAAATTCTTTTGGTAAGATTCCTTCGATTTTAGCTTTAATCTCAAGCCCCTCGTAGCTTTTAGGAAGCTGACGGTTATCAAACATAAATGGCTTGCTTACCATAATCACATGTTTTTTTCTTTTCGGGTCAATCATTGACAGACCTTCAATACGCAAACCTTTCTTTTTCAAGGTGCCGTATTTACTCTCAAATTGTTTTAAAATCTCTAACATGTGGCGTTTATTTCTGGGGTAAAGGTAAGCACAAAATTGTTAATAACTTTATTTTTTAGACGAAAAAAAATAAGCTACTATCCCAAAAAGTTGAAAATCTGTTTAAAAGCTGTTTACTAGAGGTTAATAACCCAAAAACTAATCATAACTAATTGTTAAACAATAACATATTGGTTTGCTGGTTTTTAACATTAGGTTAAAAAGAATAACCATAAAAAAGCAATAATTACGATTAAAGCCGCTTTTTTAACGAGGAAACTTTAATTTCTTTTGGAGATATTAACAATTATAACCAAAAAACGAGCCTATTTTTTAGCTTCCTGGAGCTTAACAATAATGAACTCTGTTCTTCTGTTTTTGGCATGTTCATCCTCGCTGCAGGTTGGTTTTATCTTGCCTTCACATTTACAACCATTCAGTAGTTTGCTCTCGCCGTAGCCTTTGCCGGTAATCCTTAGGGCACTAATTCCTTTTTTAACGATGTAAGCAGCACTGGCCTTTGCTCTGGTTGTAGATAATTTGATGTTGGCAGCTGCGTTACCTCGGCAATCTGTGTGAGACCCTAATTCTATAAACATATTAGGGTAATCGTTCATTACCTTAACAATTTTATCTAATTCAATGGCAGCATCCGGTCTGATTACTGATTTACCCAAGTCAAAATAAATTGGTTTAATGTCAATTAGTTTTGCTAAGTCCATACCTACAGCAACTTTACCCATTTTTAAATCAAGCGCTTCGTTTAAATTAATATCACCTGCTTTTGTAATGTCGTGTATAAAGGTTAGTTGTTTCTCAACATATCCTTCTTTTTTAAGTGTAATTAAATAACTTATTTTGTCACCAATTTTCTTATCTGTAATTGCTTTTCTATAATCGCCACCGCTAGTTGTGGTGTATGCATCAAACTTATTCTTATTTGGAAGCTCAACAATGTCTATGCTAACTCCTTCCAGAGGTAAATTAGTTTTAATGTCGGTAACTAAAGCAATTAAAGCCATCTTCGGAACTTTCTCAAGTAGCAAGGTTCTAGTAAAGCTATCTGCTGGATCCATGTCAACAGTTAAACTTTCTTCATATTTTTTATAATCTAATTTTTCTACAACTACGGAGTAAGTGTTTTCTTCTTCAATAGTTGTTGCATATTCTCCTTTTTCATTTGTAGTAAATTCAGCATCGTTTATTTTAAACGTAGTGTTAGAAAGTATTTCGCTTGTTTCTTTATCTCTTGTAACAAGTGTAACTTCTTTACCGTATTTAACCTCGCGTAGGATGGTAAAATTATAAATATCATCATCCATGCCGCCCATTTTACGGTTACTGCTTAAATAACCGGTTTTATTATCATCGCCTAAATAAACCCCAAAATCATCATAAGCTGAGTTTACCGGATCACCTACATTATATGATTTTGTAGCTTTTTCATTTTTAATCGCTGTTTCATATACATCTAAGCCTCCTAATCCCTCACGACCATTTGAGGAGTAATATAATTTTCCGTTACCTGCAATGAAAGGAAACACTTCGTTTCCTGGTGTGTTAACCTTATCTCCTAAATTTTCTGGCTTACCCCAATTACCATCAGCGCCTTTTTTTGCCACATAAATATCCATACCACCTAGTCCTCCTGGCATATCACTTGCGAAATATAAATAGTTTCCATCTCCGCTTAAACTTGGATGTGCATAATTGTAATCTTTGTTGTTAAATGATAAGATGTAAACTCTATCAAACCCATTTCTATTCATAGTTGCTTTATAGATTTGAAGCTTGTAATTGCCATCAACGCTTTTTTCAGCCGAATTGGAAGTGTTCCTGGTAAAGAAAACGCTTTGCATGTCTTTTGAAAAGCAAATAGGGCCGTCGTTGTATTTAGAGTTTAAATCTCCCATAAATTGTTTTGGAGCCAGTTGTTTTCCGCTTTTGTCTTTCTCTGTTGTAAGTAAGCCAATGTAACTACCGTTTGTCCAGCCATGTTTACGGTTAATCCAGGCAGTTTTTGTTCTTGATGAAGCAAAAACTACCGTGTTATTAAAATTAACAGCACAAAAATCATTTTCAGATGAATTAAAGTTTGCTAATTCAACTTTATAAGCATCTTTATTTTTAAAGAATGAATTGTATTTCTCAACAATGAGACTTAAATTTTTTCCTCTTACATCATCATTAAATTTACCAAATTGAGTTTTCGCATCTTCCTTATTACCTTTTTCTAAAAGTGCCTGCCCGTAATAAAGCTGGTGAATTGAAGAGGCTTTGCCGGTTTTAACTAATGCGCCATAACATTTTAATGCACCGTTTGCATTGTTAGTTAATCTGTAGCAATCACCTAAATTCGATAATAAGGCTTTATCACTACTATCCTTTTTGTAAACTTTTTCATAATAAGGAATTGCTTGTGCATACGATTGATTCGCAAAATGTTCATTAGCTTTTTTAAGCGCTCCGCTTTGAGCGTGAGCAGCAAAAGAAAGCAATAAACTACCAACTAAAAAATGATATTTAATAAAACTCATGTGATTAAAAATAACGAGGTGTAACAACTTTTTTGCCTTTGTAGCTAAACAAATAATTAAGTACGATTTCATGCGAACCATTACTGTATTTGTTAATGCTGTTTAGATTGTAATCGTAGGCATAACTTACCAGGAATTGTGGACTTAATTGTATACCTGCAATTGCTGAGGCCGAAGCGTTGTAGCGATAAGCTACTCCTGCCCAAACAAAATCTTTAATTAAAAAATTTGCATTCACATCAACTTGTAGAGGTGAATTAGCTACTGCTTTTACCATTCCTTGTGTTTTTAACTTTAAGTCTTGTGATAAAGTAAATAGGTTACCTAACATAAAGTAGTAATGATATTTAGTAGGGGAGAATCCTAACTCAGCACTTGCATCTCCATTAGCAAATTTTATATTGTCATGTATCATACGCGGAATGGATAAACCTGCATAAAAAGTCTTGTTAGAGTAATATAAGCCTGTTCCAAAGTTTGGGGTTAAAATGCTTTGGCTGTTTTGTGAAAACTGTGGATCAACTGTATTATCATCATTTACCTTTAGGTCTGAAAATTTATTAATCTGATTGTGAACGCCAGCCATTAAACCAAATGCCAATCTTTGATCTTTGTCTAATTTCACACGGTAGGCATAACTTCCATATACTAGGTTTCTGTTTAATACCCCAATGCGTTCATTTAAAAAGCTTAAACCTAAACCCATTTTGTTGTCCATTAATGGACCATGCAACGAAAAGGAAGTTGTTACAGGTCTACCGGCAAAATTTAACCACTGTTGTCTGTGCAGCAAAGTTGCGCTCATAGCTTCTTTACTGCCTGCATAGGCCGGATTAATATACATTTCATTAAACATAAATTGTGTAAACATTGCATCAAATTGAGCATGAATGTTGTTTGCGGTGGTTAAGAAAACCAGCACAATTAACGCTTTAAGTTTGAATTTTATATTTTTCATTTCTCTAATTTTTAATATTAATACTGTAATACAACAAAGCCATTCAACGGTTTAATTGACTTATCATTGAACTCAATGATATAATAGTAAGTACCTTGAGGTAACTTATTAGACCCTAAGGATCCGCTTACATTCGGGAATCCAATCCAGGTATTATTATATTCTGTTTGTTCAAACACTTTACTGCCCCATCTATTAAACACAGTAACTTTATTGCCTGCTGGTAGGCCTTTAATTACCCATGCTTCGTTTTTACCATCTCCATCTGGAGAGAAACCTTGAGGTACAAAAAGCGTAAAGTTTGAGATAGTTAAAACAGTTGGTTTATTGTCAATAGCCTCATTCCAAACCCCATTGTTGTTCAAGTCCGGATTAGTTCCATCTCCGGAAATATCATTGACAAACGTGCTGTTGGTACTGATAGCTGAACCAAATGCAGAGTTGCTGAAAACGGTAACAGTATCAGGATTAACGTTGATTGTAAAGCTTACAAAACTTGTTGCACCCGGAGGTAAAACACTTAAAGATGGAGTAATTAGATTAATTGAAGTGTTACCATTGTATAATGTATTCGCTATTAAACTACCACTTGCTACTGGACCATTTTTTAAAGTGTAGCTTGCAGGAATTCTGATGGTGTTATTAAACAAACTATCTTTTATTACAACATTTTTAAGTGTGTCATTACCCAAGTTGTGTGCTGTTATGGTATAAGAGAGGTCGTAAGTTCCATCGCTCAATTTTTCACTGATAGCTCCTACTTTGGTTAAACCAAAGAAAAGCTTAGGTGGCAAGTTAAGTGGTGTAGGTACATTGTCATCACTAAATAAACCATCGTTATCAAAATCAGGATTATTACCTACTTGCGATGAATCAACATAAACAATACCACTGGCAGTTTGTGCAACTCCAAAAACTGTATTATTAAACGGACCAAATTTTCCGTTATGACTTATTGTTAAGCCAAACAACAAGGTGTCAGTTGAATTAGCATTTAGTACACTTAACGTATTAGTTAAGATGGTTTGACTGTTGCCATTAAAACTTGGCTCTAGCGTTAAACCACTTGCTGTTGTAATAATTGTTGGTGTTGATGTTATAGTATACGTTGTTGGTAAAGGGAAGGTGTTGTTTAGGTTCTCGTATAGAATAACGTTATTTAAGTTAGCGTTAGAATTGTTTTTCACAACTACTTTGTAGCTTACAGAGTAGGTACTATTTGTGAGTAAACTTACTGTGTTAACTGATTTTGCAATACCAAACACTGTGTTGGTTACACAAGAAGTTGGAATCAACAAAACTGTTACATCTTTTATACACCCGTTTGCACCGAAATAACGAATCGTAATTGGGGTAATAACTAATGGGTTAGTTAAAGTTGAGGTTAATACACCTGTTGTTGGAATATTAACTGCGCTTGTATATGTTGCCGTACCCGTATAAGTTGTACCTAACACAAAATCAAATTTATCACCATTAACAAAGCCTGCGGCTATTATACTTCCGTTGTTATTAGCTGCTGTACCGGAACAAGTTGCAGGCAATATTGTTGTAGTAATTGGAACGGTTGTATTGGTTAATATAACTGCAACTGTACTGGCAGGGCAATTGGAAGTTAAATCAGTTACAGTTAATGTATAATTACCAGATAAAGTTGTACTAATAATTGCTGTATTAGCTGTATATGATGATGGTCCTTGCCATGAATAACCTACGTTAGTTGCCGATGATGTGGCACTAAGCGTTACGGTGTTATTTGCACAAGTTATATTCCCTGTAGTCGCTAAAGTAATGCTCGGTATACTTCCGTTATTTTGAACATTAATTGTTGAGGTTGCGCTACAACCGGTTGTTAGTTCAGAAACACTCAAAGTGTATACACCGGCAATAGCGATTGAACTTGGTGATTGAATGCTTGAAGTAAAACTAAAAGGACCTGACCAGTTATAACTTACACTTGTTGGTGTTGATGCACCTATTAAATTGACACTTGGTGTAGCGCAACTAATTGTGCCGCTAACAGAAGCAGTAGGGCTTGGTATCGAATTAACGGTAATTGCAACAGTTGCTGTAGAAGTTCCACAGCTTGCGTTACTTCCTGTAACTGTATAAACAGTTGTTGCTGTTGGGCTAACAATTGCTAAAGATGAAGTAATTGTTCCAGGCTCCCATGTGTATGTACTAGCACCGTTTGCAATAAGAGTAGAGCTTTGTCCTGAACATATAGCTGAATTAGAACTTGCTGCAGTAACGGTTGGTGTAGAGAAAACACTTATTTGAATTGTTTGAGTATTTGTACATCCGCCGCTTGTATTTTCACCGGTAACAGTGTAAGTTTGAGTTACAGTTGGAGAAACAACAACACTTGTTCCTGTTAACGTACCAGGAATCCATGTGTAGCTGGTTGCGCCAGAGACATTTAAAGTTGCACTTCCTCCAGTACATACAAATGTTGAAGTTGGTGTGATTGTAACAATTGGACCTGGTGTAACTGTAATTCCTACAGTTGCGGTTCCACTACAACCTACAGTTGTTGTTCCAATAACAGTATAGATTGTATTAGCAGTTGGAAGATGAGTAACTAAAGAACCGGTTGACGAAATTGGTAACCAGCTATAGGTTGAAGCACCTGTCGCGGTTAAACTTACGGATGACCCTGCACAAACTGTTGGAGAACTGATGCTCGCATTAATGGTAGGTGTTAGGCCAACATTTAAGTTATTGGTATAGGATGCAATACATGCACCGTTTTGACCTAAGAGTGTATAGGTTGTTGAACTAGTTGGACTCACTACAGCAGCAGAAGATGTAATTGAGAACGGCAACCAGGTATAAGTGTTAGCACCGTTCGCAATAAGTGTAGCCGAATTTCCACTACACACGGCAGTTGAGCCTGTAACAGATAAAGTTGGAGTTAAATTGACTGATATAGATGCTATAGCTTGCGCTGTACAACCGCTGGCGCTTGTTCCAATTAAAGTGTAGTTAGTTGTAGCAGTTGGCGTAACTACAATGCTTGGCGAAACTACAGGTAAAGAAACAATCCAAGTGTATGTGCTGGCACCGCTTGCTATTAATGTAGCCGATGAACCAACACAAATATTAGTGTTGGTTGGCGTGATTGTAATTGAAGGAACTGGATTAATAAAGATATTTATAGTTTGAGTACTAATACAAGAACCGTTTTGACCCGTAACCGTATATGTTGTGTTTGTTGTTGGGCTAACAACAGCCATTGATCCGGTGATTGAGCCCGGTTGCCATGTATATGATCCTGCGCCTGTTGCTGTTAATGTTGTTGATTGTCCTGAACAGATGCTAGGATTAGATGCTGATGCAATAATTGTTGGAGTTGGAGTAACATTTATTGTGAATACGGTTGTCGAAGTACATCCTAGTGAACTAGTCCCGGCAATAGTATAGGTAGTGGTTCCGGTTAAAGTTAATGTCTGGTTTGCACCAATTAAACTGCCAGGATTCCATGTATAAGTACTTGCACCACTTGCTGTTAAATTTAAAGTACTACCGCTACAAATTGATGTTGTAGGACTGTTAACTGTTATTGCAGGTAAAGGATTAACTGTAATTAAAATGGTGGTATTGCTTGTACAACCTGTTAATGCTTGACCGACAACAGTGTAGTTTGTTGTAACTGTAGGTGACACAGTGATTAAACTTCCTGTGGTTCCAACAGGAAGCCAAGTGTAACTGTTTGCGCCGATTACACCTAAAGATGTAGTGCTACCCGCACAAATAATTGAAGCACTTGTTCCAGCCGTTAATGTTGGACTCGGGATAACAACAATTGAAATGGTTTCAGTGTCTAAACATAATCCATTATTACCAGTAATGGTGTATGTTGTTGTAACAGTTGGCGTAACAACAAAAGAAGATCCACTTGTTCCTGAAGGAGACAAAGTGTATAATGTTGCCCCATTAGGAATTAAGGTAGCTGAATTTCCCGAACAAACACTTGCACTGGAAGCTACAATATTTACAGTTGGTGTTGTTGTAACATTAATCGTCAAAGTTCTTGTGTTTGTACAACCGGCAGCAGATGTACCTATTATAGTATAATTGGTTGTGGTTAGCGGATTTAAAGTTGCAACACTGGTTGTTATAGAACCAGGTAACCAAGTATAGCTGGATGCACCTGTAACGGTTGCAGTAATATTGCTTCCTGAACAGATGGTTGTTGAAGTAAACGATGGGTTAAGAACTAAAGTTGGAGTTGGATTAACCGTCACCGTAATAACATTTGAAGCAGTACAAATTCCTGTTTGGCCAACAACAGTATATTGAGTGGTTGTTAATGGACTAACCACAACACTTGAGCCAGATAATGAACCAGGATTCCATGTATAGCTGGTTGCGCCTGTGGCTGATAAAGTAGTGCTGTTTCCTGAACAGATTGGATTTAATGAGCTGGATAAATTAACTGTTGGAGTTGGAGTAACAATAATATTTATTGTTCGTGTGCCCAAGCATCCTGTGCTATTTGTTCCGTTTACCGTATAGATTGTAGAAGTAAGAGGAGAAACAACAACTGAAGAACCACTTAACGCACCTGGATTCCAAGTGTAACTGTAAGGACCTGCCCCTGTAGTATTTGCAGTTATGGTGGTAGAGTTACCGGAACAAATTGATGTATTAGTTGCTACTAATGTTATGGTTGGAGTTGGGTTAACAATAACAGAAATAGTTCTTGTACCATTACAACCAAAGCCATTTGTGCCGCTTACAGTATACGTTGTGCTTACTGCAGGAGTTACGTTAACGGTAGCGTTAATTACTCCTCCAGGATTCCAGGTGTAGGAAATTGCTCCGCTTGCAGACAGAGTTGAACTGCCTCCCGGACATACAATTGTTGGAGTGGCCGTTGCATTAATTGTAGGAGTTGGGTTAACAACTAATTGTAATGTTTGGCTGCTTGAGCATGAACCATTAGCACCTGTGACAGTGTATATAGTAGTAGATACAGGCGAAACGGTGACATTAGCTCCCGTTAAAGCGCCCGGATTCCACGTATAAGTTGTTGCTCCGCTTGCACTTAAAGTAGAAGTTGCACCGGCACAAATTGTAGAAGGAGATGATGATAAGGTTAACACAGGAATACTATTAACAGAAACGGTTGCCGCTGCAGTATTTGTACAGCCGGCAAGATTTACACCAGTTACAACATAATTAGTGGTAGCGCCGGGTGTAACGTTAACACTCGAACCTGTTAAAGCACCGGGGTTCCAAGTGTATGATAATGCCCCTGTAGCAGTTAAAGTAGAGCTTGAGCCTAAACAAATATTTGATGGACTGGCAAGGGCTGAAATTGTAGGTAAAGAATTAACTGTAATAGCTATAGTATTTGTTCCATTACAAATTCCGTTATTCCCTGTAACTGTATATACTGTAGAAACCGCTGGAGTAACCGTAACGCTTGTACCTACTAGATTACCGGGGTTCCAAGTGTATGTAATCGCACCGCTTCCGGTTAATGTAGTGGATTGCCCAGCGCAGACAGTTAAATTAGAGGCACTTGCTCCAACAACAGGCGCAGATTGAACAGTTACATTAATCGTGTTTTGAGAACTACAGCCACCCAACGTCCCTGAAACTGTATATTGTGTAGTTACTAAAGGAGACACAGTCGCGCTAGAACCTATTAAACTTCCTGGATTCCAGGTATATGAAGAAGCACCTGTTCCAGTTAGAGTAGAGCTCGCTCCGGCACATATAGTTGCAGGGGATGCACTTGGTAATATAACGGGTAAAGAATTAACGGTTAGTGTAATTGTTTGACTGTTTGTACAACCTGAAGCGTTAGTGCCTGAAACTGTGTAATTAGTGGTGGTTAAAGGTGATACTATTTGCGGCGAACCAATCAAATTTCCTGGATTCCACGTATATGTGGATGCTCCTGAAGCGGTCAAAGTGGCTGATCCACCAACACAAATCGATGAAGGGCTGGTTGACGGTAAAATCACAGGTAAAGAGTTAACTGTAATTGCAATTGTATTAGATGCGCTGCAAGATCCTACACTTCCATTAACGGTATAAATTGTGTTTGAAACAGGTGATACCGTTACACTTGTTCCAGTTAAATTTCCTGGATTCCATGTATAGGTAGTAGCGCCGCTACCCGTTAATGTTGTTGTGGCTCCCGAGCAAATAGTTTGATTGGATGCGGAAGCACCAACGATCGGAGCCGACACCACAGTAATATCAACAGTTTGTTGTGCACTACAGCCTAAAGTTGCTCCAACAACTGTGTATTGGGTAGATGAGGCCGGCGATACAACAAAATTTGTACCGACAAATGCGCCTGGATTCCATGTATAAGTTGTTGCACCGTTTCCTGTTAGTGTGGCAGAACCACCTGCACAAATCGTGTTGGAAGGCGCAACACCTATTGTTATAACAGGTAACGGAGTTACATTTAAGTTAACTGTTGCCGTGGTAGTGCAACCTAAAACGTTTTGTCCGGTTACCGAAAAAATTGTGGTAGTTGCAGGGCTAACCGCAACGGTTTGTCCGGGCAATGCTCCTGGATTCCAAGTGTAACTTACAGCACCACTTGATGATAGCGTAGAACTGCTTCCGGCACATATTCCAGTTGGCGAAGCCACAGCTGTGATGACAGGTCCATTATTTACAGTAACAGTTACCTGCGCACTATTAGTACATGAACCTACAGAGCCAATTACTGTAAAAGTTGTAGTTGTAAGAGGCGAACTGCTTACGGAAGCGCCAATTAAATTACCCGGATTCCATGTGTAGGAAGTTGCTCCTGCTGCATTTAAATTTACCGAACTGCCTGCACAAATTTGATTCGTGGAACTAGATGCAGATACTGTAGGAACTGGAACAACAGTTAAAAGTGAAGTTGTAGAATTTGTACACGTGCCGTTGCTTCCAATAATAGTGTAGGTTGTGGAACTTGTTGGCGACACAATTGCGGAAGCTGTTAAAATATTTCCGGGATTCCAAGTGTAGCTTGAAGCACCTGAAGCGGTTAATGTTGCTGTACTTCCCATACAAATTGACGACGAAGCAGGCGTAATGGTTAATGAAGGAATAGGACTAACACTCTGGGTAACTGCTAACGTACTTGTACAGCCTATTGCATTAGCCCCTGTAACAGTGTATACAGTTGTAACGATAGGTGATACAACAATAGAATTTGAAACTACACCCCCTGGATTCCATGTATACCCGATCGCTCCGGAAGCGGTAAGCGTAGCGCTATTTCCTGGGCAAATGGCCGTAGGACTGGAAATTGCCGTTAACGTTGGCCCGTTACTTACAGGAATAACAAGTGCTGCCGTATTAGTACAAACACCGTTAGAACCAGTGACTATATAGGTAGTAGTAACAAGTGGACTTAAATTAACTATGTTTCCGATAACCGAACCTGGATTCCACGTGTAGGAGAGAGCGCCTGTAGCTACTGCATTTGCAGAACTTCCTGCACAGATTGTTCCACTCAAATTAAATGCATTAACAGTAGGTGCCAAGCCTACGTTAACAGAGACAGTTGTAGAGCTTGTACAGACACCTATTGTTCCTATTAGAGTATAAGTTGTGTTAGTAGTCGGCGTAACTGCGAGTGTTGGGCCAAAAAAAGTTCCAGAAGGGGTTTGCCAAGTATACGATGTAGCGCCCGAACCTGTAAGGGTAGCTGAGCCTGGCGCGCAAATAGTTGGTGAAGAGGCCGTAGCAGATACTGTAGGTGTGCCAACCGAAACTTGTACAACTGATGTAACAGAACCTCCACAATAACTCATGGTGGTTGTATAATTACTTGTAGCGGTAGGACAAGGCGCAGCGTTTAGACCATTAGCAGTAAAGCCACCCGGGCCAGCCCAACTCACACTAAAACTTGGCGCAGCTGTTGGCGTAAACAACCACGATTCGTTAATGGCTGTCCAAGGTGTAAGCACGTTTCGGGTAGGCGGTGCAACAGCCACGCTGCCTGCACCATTTTGAATGCCGACAATTCCTCGTCCGCCGTTCCAAGTCGGACAAGCTGTGCTGTTTACAATATTGACACGAATTTGATTTGTACTTTCAAATAAAACAATTTGGAATGTCGATACAGGAGAACCACAAGAAAACAAAGTTACCCCTTGCCAGTAAATAACAAAACGACGGCAAGGCGCAACACCAGCGGAGTATGTTCGAACTACACCTCCAGGTAAAGGATCGTAATCACGATAAGCCCCACATATTGTATTGCCAGGATGATCAACTAAGTTTGGTAAAACAGCTGTAATAGGCCAATTTTCCGGTAGGTTGGCCATAGCCTGATTGAATGTAATTTCCCCGTTTGAGCCAACAACTACTTTATTATACGACTGTCCGAAATAACAAAAGTTAAATCCGATATCAATTAAATCACTCCAAGTATCATCCACAGAGCTTGAAAACGCATTATTACCTCCTGTGAACGGAAAAGTTGAAAACGGCACCGAACCAACTGTATAAGTTGTTGTAGCATTAGGTGGCTGAGCAATTACCGATGCCGATAAATTTGCACAGGTACCGTTACAAATAACAGTATTAGGACCTGCACTTATACTGGGATTTGTGATACATTGACCTGAGACATTTTTTGATAAAATCAATAGTGTCCCTATTGCCAAAATACAATTTTTGAAACATTTAATCATAAAATTGGTTCTTTGAAAATTACTTAAAAACTTATTTAATATTTAAAACAAAATCGTTGAATACATTAGGATTCCTGAAATCCGCTTTCTCAACTGCGGATCTTAAACTTTTATCCACAAGCGATTTACTATCTTTTATTTCTTTACTTTTTGAAAAATAAGCTAACTCTTTGGTATTTACCTCGTAGGTAATAAGTTGTTTAGGATCAATTTTCGATAAAAAATCAACGCAAGTTTTTCTAAGCTGAAATGCCGCGGATTTGCACGTTTCCTTATTGCTTTCAAACGATTCAACAGAAACTAATTGTAATTGCAACAATTCTTTTAAATCAGTTGATTCAAATAGCTGAGGAGATTTAACACACTGCTTTTGAACACTACGAATTGCGAAATTATTTTTGTTGATAAACGATTTAAGCAAGGAGTCGCTCTGGGCGTGAACTAAAAACGTGGCAGAAAGCAATAGCAGCGTTAGTAATACTTTCTTGTTAATTATTCTCATAGAGATGATGTTTTGATATCAGCAAAAGTAATGAAATTTGCATTATTAACAAGTTTTTAACAATGTCAGTTGTTTTTTCTTCTCACTCAGTAAAAATACTAGTTAACTCATTGAGTAGTTAGTTTCAATACCCGAAAAACTAATTTTGGACCCAAATTTTGGCGCAAATACAATAAAGACAAATGGTGTTTCGACGAATTAAAGGCACTAAATACGATACATTGAATGTTAACGAATTTTTAAAAACACTTACTATAAAAGCCTCGGAGAGCCTTATTTTCTTACTTTCGTGATTCAAAAAACCGAAATGTCTATTGTGTCAAATAATGTGCAGTTCCGTATTCAATCCTTTTGATTTGCTCAAGCGGTTGAGATTAGTTCAAATGGTGATCAATCATAACAATTACCAGCAACAAAAATCAAATTCTTGATAATCAAGACATATTCATGCTAATACACTAAACCTTCTAGTGTTAAAATCAGAAAATGGAAGCATGTCAATTTTCCTTTTTTGTTGATTAATTTAATTTGTAATAGGGAAGGCTTCATTCAAAAAAGGTAGTATTTTCGTGTTTAAGTAATAATGGAGAGCGGGATCATTAAAGTTTTGCCAGATCATGTGGCAAATAAAATAGCAGCGGGGGAGGTTGTACAAAGACCTGCCAGTGTGGTTAAGGAGTTGATGGAAAATGCAATCGATGCAGGGGCTACACAAATTAAGCTAATAATTAAAGACGCAGGAAAAACTTTAATACAAGTGATTGATAATGGCAAAGGGATGAATCCTATGGATGCAAGATTGTGTTTTGAGCGTCATGCCACTTCAAAAATCATGGAGGCTGAGGATTTATTTAAGCTAAGTACGAAAGGTTTTAGGGGCGAAGCATTAGCAAGCATAGCTGCTGTAGCCCAAGTTGAATTAAAAACTAAACAAGCGCAGTTCGAAACAGCAATTCAGATCAGTATTGAAGGAGGTAAATTTATTGAACAAACAGAATGTCAGGCACCCAACGGCACCTCGTTTACAATAAAGAATTTGTTTTTTAATATTCCTGCCCGACGTAATTTTTTAAAGAGCGATCAAATAGAATTAAAACACATTATTGATGAGGTTGAAAGGCTTGCCATACCTCACATTAATATACACTTCATTGTTCAAAGCAACGGAAACGAATTGTTGAACTTACCCGCTTCTAATTTAATAGGGCGCATTAAATCCTTAGTTGGAAGTTATATTCAAAAAGAGTTAGTGCCGGTTAATGAAGATGCCGGCTATCTTAAAATAAGTGGCTACGTGAGTTTACCGCAACATTGTATTAAAACAAAAAAAGAGCAATATTTTTTTGTTAATAATCGTTTTGTAAAACATCCTTTCTTAAACCACGCTATTTATGAAGCGTTTAAGGACCTAGTCAGTTATCAGTCTCACCCTAGATATTTTATTTTTTTAGAATTAAACCCGGCCGACATAGATATTAATATTCATCCTACAAAAACAGAAGTTAAGTTTACTGATGATAAAACAGCCTATATGTTATTGAACAGTGCTGTTAAACGAGCAATTGCTAAAGGTGCAGCTAGTGCCGATTTAAATTTTGAATCGGAACAAATCTTCAACACAGAAGAACTTTCAACTAAAAAGTTGGTTGCTCCAGCAATCAGCTACAATCCATCCTATAATCCTTTTTCTGAATCGCATCACTCTCAACCTCAGAATACAAAAACAAACAAAGAGCATTGGGAAAAACTATTTACAGGCTTTACAGATCAATTGGCAATTGATACACCTTCCGAAAAAGATCAAACGACGATGCAAAGTATTGAGTCAGAGACTCGGGACTTTTCAGTATTCCAAATGAATAAAAAGTACATTGTCACTACCTATCACCAAAACTTATTGATAGTAGATCAACAGCGTGCGCATGAAAGAATTGTATATGAACACTATTTAAAAACTACCTTAGACAATCGCATCCCATCACAACAGATGCTGTTTGCAGAACAGCTTGAAGTAAGTGCAGGAGATTTTAGCCTGATGCAACAATTGCTGCCTGAATTTAGAATAATGGGATTTGATTTGGAAGTTTTTGGTAAAAATAGCTTTGTGGTTAACGGAATCCCATCAGACTTACAGGAATTCAACATACAGCAAACAATAGATTTTATTTTAGAATCCTATAAAATAAATACCATTGATGCAAAAATTGAACGTCATGATAATTTAAGTCGGGCAATTGCTAAAAGTACATCTATTAAATACGGAAAAGTTTTACAAGAGTTTGAAATGAAACAATTATTAATGGCCTTGTTTGATTGTGAGAATCCGTTATACACAGCAAACGGAAAATTTATTATGATGGAAGTTGAGAATTTTGAAATCGAGAAATTTTTTAAAAAGTAAATGAATTACCGGCCTTATAATCCAAATAGTTTTAATAGTTTACCAGTTGTAACACGCTACATTATTTTAATTAGTGTTGCTTTATTTTTACTGAAAAGCATTTTACAAGTTAGTTCAGGCATAGACTTGGATGATTATTTGGGTCTGCATTATTTTAAAGCCAGTAAGTTTAAACCACATCAGTTTGTTACCTATATTTTCATGCATGCAGATATCATGCACCTGGTGTTTAACATGCTTGGATTATTTGTTTTTGGAAGAATTTTGGAGGAATATGTTGGTAATAAACGATACATTAACTTTTACTTATTAACAGGTGTTGGCGCAGCTATTGCTCAACTTATTATTATGCATTTTGGTTATAAGGATTTTTTAAACGAAATCAATTTTGCAATTGAAGCGAATGCTACAAACCAAGAAATGTATGATAGTTTACAACTTCAGAAAGAAGAAGTGTTGAATAGCGGCTTAATTATTGGAGCTTCGGGCTCTGTTTTCGGGCTATTAGGCGCTTTTGCTGTTTTATTTCCAAACCAACCATTATCATTTTTGTTTTTACCACCAATGAAAGCGGTTTGGTTAGTAACCATTTATGGTGTACTGGAATTTGTTTTAGGCATGGTAAACGTGCAAGGAGATAATATCGCGCATTTTGCTCACCTTGGCGGATTACTGGTAGGTGTGCTGATTGCTTTTTTATGGAAAAGAAGGATACTTTAATTAATGAATTATTTTGATCAAATAAAAAATACACTCCAAAAGCAAAGCACATTAACGCAATTGCTTATTATAAACTTAAGTTTGTTTTTAGTAACTAATGTCATTGATCATTTTTTAAAGTTAGGTCTTATTAGGTATTTAGTGCTGGAGCTGGGTAATCACGGTTATATTTATAAGCCCTGGACTATTTTAAGTTATCAATTTGCTCATATTAATTTAGGTCATTTTTTGTTGAATATCATCATGCTATTTTTTGTCGGGAATCTCTATCATCAAACAATAGGGCAAAGGTTGATTTATGTTTATGTAATGTCAGGGTTATTTGCAGCTCTTTTCATAATTGTTTTAAGCATGATTTTCCAGAATCAATTTCACACTTCGTTTTTGGTAGGTTGTTCGGCAAGTGTAATAGGGTTGCTTTCTGCCAGCGCAAGGTATTCTCCAAACTTAATGATTAGTGTTTTTTTTGGTACCATTACAACTAAACTAAAGTATGTTGCAATTGGCGTAGTTTTACTTACATCGGTAATTGATTTTTCGGCTAACATGGGGGGTAAATTAGCTCACCTTGGAGGGGCTTTGTTTGGCGCAGTATATGGCTATTTTTTACAAAAAGGAACGGACATATTTAACTTTAATTTTATGGTAAAACAAAAAAAGAAGCACCTTAAAATTGTTTCTTATGACAGAGGAAAGGATTATGAATACAATGAGGTTCGGGCCCAAAGTGAACAACGAATGAACGAACTGTTAGATAAGGTTATTAAAAGTGGTTACCAAAGCCTTACTAAAAGCGAGAGAGATGAGTTGAATAAATATTCGCAAAAGCCATAATTTTTATTTATATTAGTACTATCAAAATTAAGTCAAATATATTTATTGCATTTTTCTCGATTCAAGTACTCACACTTTTATCTCAGAAAAATGTTTATACTATGTCCGTAGATGATGCAGACGAACATTTTAGCCATAAAAATTATGTAATGGCTATTCCTATTTATAAAAACGAATTAAAAAAGGACCCATTAAATATTAAAATAAAATACAGACTCGGTATTTGTTTAATTAACACGAAGATAAACAGACAAGAAGCAGTTAAATACCTTGAGGAATACACAAAGGAGCCAAAGGCCGACGAAGAAGCATGGATAGCCCTTGGAAGAGCCTATCATCTCACTAATAAAATTGAATCAGCTATTAAAGCATTTAACAAATTTGCCGAGCTTAAACCTAAACGAGCAGATGAGGTAGCTAATTATCTACGACAGTGCAAGAATGCGCAGGAGTTGATCGCTGCGCCGGTGAATGTAACCTTTATGAATTTAGGTAAAGACATTAATAGTGAGGACCCGGATTATTATCCATTTGTAAATGCAAATGAAACCTTTCTTGCATTCACATCCCGCAGAAAAGAAAACATGGGAGGGAAGAAATTGGAGATTGACGGCTATAGAAGCAGCGATGTATACTACAGTAAAGTTGAGAGTAGTTCATGGACAAAAGCAGTAAATGCCGGCAAGTTAATCAATACGCCTTTAGATGAACAAGTAGTTGGTTTGAAAGCCGACGGTTTGGAAATGTATGTTTACTTGGACCACATAGATAAATTTGGTGACTTATACATTACTGACCGAAAAGACTTAAACGTAGATTTTCCGAAGTGCAAAATTACTGACCCTATTATTAACGAAAAGGTAGAAACAAGTGGTTGTTTAAGTGATGACGGGCAATTAATGATTTTTGCAAGAAGAGATAAAGTAGATTCTAAAAGTGATTTATTTATGTGCAGAAAACTCCCTACAGGAAAGTGGAGCTTAGCGCAAAAATTACCTGAGATTATTAATACCGAGTTTAACGAGGACTTTCCTTATTTAAGTAGTGACGGTGTTACACTTTATTTTGCAAGCGAAGGACACAACAGTATGGGAGGATTTGATTTGTTTAAAACAACCTGGAACCCGGAAACGAATGAATATACAACCCCTTTTAACTTAGGTTACCCAATTAACTCTACGGATGATGATCGTAATATTTGTGTTACACCTGATAACAGGGTGGGGTATGTAAGCGCTTTTCGTCCGGGCGGCTTTGGTGATTTGGATATTTATAGAATTAGATTTAATGACAGGGAGCAAATCAATAAAATCATAACAGGAAAAGTTTTTTTGGGAGATTCAACAACTAATAGAACTGAATTCGTAATTAGTATTATTGCCACTAATAAGGCAAATAAGCAAGAATACACATTTGTACCAAACTCTAAAACGGGTAAATACGTTATAAGTCTACCTCCAGGTAACTATGATGTTCAGGCTTTTTCAGCTGGTTATGTAACACTTAAAGAAACATTAACTGTTTCAGATATTGGAAGAGTAGAAATGATCAAGAACAAGAACATACTCCTTCAGAAGAAATGACAATTAGGTAATTTGTTTTGCAATTGCTTCCGCGCATTTTTCACCGTCCATAGCAGCACTCATAATCCCGCCGGCATAACCAGCGCCTTCTGCACAAGGATATAAATTTTTAATCTGCAAGTGAGTTAAACTTAGTTTATCTCTGGGAATTCTTACAGGTGTAGAAGTTCTTGATTCAACACCAACAATTAAAGCATCGTTAGTAATGAAGTTTTTAATTTTAGAACCAAAGTTTTTAAAGGCTACTTGTAGAGAAGTAGCAATATTATTACCTAATACTTCGTACATGTCAACAGACTTTACGCCAGGTTGATAACTGCATGGTGGTAATGAAGATGATACTTTTTTCTGAACGAAATCTGATAAAGCCTGTGCCGGAGCTGTTTGTGTTTTTCCACCAAACACCCATGCCTTTTTTTCGATGGCTTGCTGTAATGCTAACCCCGAAAGTGGTCCTTTCGAATCAAATGGGGCAAAATCTTTCTGACTTAGTCCAACAACGATACCGCTATTGGCATATGGGTTATTTCGCTTACTTGGACTCCAGCCATTCGTAACAACTTGCTCCGGCCCGGTGGCGCATGGCGCAATAATCCCTCCCGGGCACATGCAGAAGGAATAAACGCCATAACCGTTAACCTGATGTACTAAACTATAACTTGCTGCAGGCAGATAATGTCTCGCCGATTCAACTTCTTGGATAGACTTGCAATGGTACTGAGAAGCATCAATAATTTGCTGCGGATGCTCAACTCTAACTCCAAGCGCAAAAGGTTTTGCTTCAATTAAAATGTTTTTTGAATGTAACAACTCATAGATATCTCTTGCAGAATGACCTGTTGCAAGAATTAGATTTTTAATAGGTATAGTTTTAGAGTCTTTTTCTATTGTCACCGTTATTGAAACGATTTCATCATTTTTTAATTCTAAATCAACCAATTTAGAATTGAAATGAATTTCTCCTCCATAGTTTAAAATCGTTTCTCTTATATTTGTAATTACCTGTGGTAATTTGTTGGTGCCAATGTGGGGGTGGGCATCTATTAGTATTTCTGAACTGGCCCCATGAAAAACCAGTGCTTTCAATATTTTTTCTACATCACCTCTTTTGCTGCTTCTTGTATAAAGCTTCCCATCGCTGTAGGTTCCTGCACCCCCTTCACCAAAGCAATAATTACTCTCAGGGTTTACTAGATGTTCTTTATTAATCGCAGCCAAATCTCTTCTCCGGTCTTTAACATTTTTACCTCTTTCAATTACTATTGGTTTAATACCAAGTTCAATACATCTCAACGCTGCAAATAAACCTGCTGGACCTGCTCCAATGATATGGCATTCACTTTTTGCGCTTACGTTTTGATAGCTGTTTAAATAAGGCTCTTCTTTGATAGGTTCATCCACAGAGGCCAGAAAGGTTAAATTTAGTTTGATGTTTCTGTTACGAGCATCAATACTTCTTTTTAAAAGTTTAATGTTTAATCCTTCTGTTGATTTTAAGCCTAAATGTTGTGCAACTTCTTCTTTTAGTATAGAAGCATCTGCGGCATTTGCCGGTGTGGTTTGTATTTGAACTTTGTATTGCAATTAGAAAATGTAAAAATAAAAAAACCGCTTATAATTAATAAGCGGTTTGATTTAATTATGAACAAAATTAAAATTTATAGCCAAAGCCAATTGCAAAAGTTGTTAGCATTTGAAGTCTGGGGCCGTTTATATCATTAGGATTATCATACAGACCATCTTTATTCCAATCACGTTTAATAACGATATCATCATCATAAATTGTTTGCGAAATGATATTAGCGGTAAAATATTTATTAATTTTGAATGTCAAGAGATTATTAAACACAACGTCTATATTTCCGGGGTTGTTGAGGTAATTTGAGAATAAATCGAGGTAAGAATCTAAGTTGACATTTTTAACTATATCTTTTTTGAACTTCAATACTAATCTTCCTCCAAACTCAGTACGCATTTTTTTACCTGGGGTAAGTATTAAACCATTTGGATCTAACACAGCTTTTTCAACACCAAAGGCACCGGCATCAGCTAAGTGTTGACGGTTTACAGTTGTGATTTTACCCGCTAGTGGAGCTAAAAAGGCTGAAAAGTATGGAGCCGGCTTATAGTCTAAACCAATGGCTATTTGCGTATAACCTGGCGAGTTAAAATCTGATGTTGCACGTCCGGCTATTGAATCTCCAACGTAGTTGTAGCCGGGAGCAAATTGGGTTCTGTAATCTAATTGTGCGGCATAAAACCAATGTTTATGAAAGGCATCAACATTTAATTTTGATAATGCAAACAGTTGGTCAATGTTCTTGCGAAACAATTTTGCATCGCCTGGTTTAATGATTCCGTATTGTCCGTCAAACTTATTTGTCCAGGTAATTTTAGCTTTTTTATATATAGCTTCTGCATTAACAATTGCGTTTGCTGCAACGTTATCCTGACCACCACCTTGCCAGTTGCTTAGTGCTGTTTGACTAAGATTAAGACCAAAGAAGCCAGATTTTTTCCAATAACTGGTGTCTTTTTTTGCGGGTTCCTGTGCTTTTGAGTTTGTTGAATTAAAAATTACAACTACAATTGGGACGATCAATTTTTTCATGCTTTTTAAAAATTTCGACAAAAATAAATCTTTTAATTGATCTGATTAAACTGTTAATTAAATTTTGGATTTAATTTTTAAACAGATGAAGGGTTGTTAATACTCCTTTACAATTCCATAAAGTGTGTCTCTTTCAACCGGTGTTTTACCAACTGCTTTAATTAAATCAACTAATTCTTGTGTTGTTAATTTTGGATTTTGTTCTTCGCTACCAGCCATGCTGTATATTTTTGTTGTGTCGTCTATTGTTCCATCCAAATCATCTGCTCCAAAGTTCAGAGATAGTTGAGCGGTTTTTCTACCAATCATTGCCCAATAAGCTTTAATGTGCTGAAAATTGTCTAAGTAAATGCGTGCAATGGCATAATTTCTTAAATCTTCAATCACACTTACTTCAGGAACATGTGCCATCTGATTATCTTTATTTCTGAACTTTAAAGGAATAAAGGCATTAAATCCTTTTGTTTCATCCTGAAGTTTTCTTAAACGATCCATGTGATCAACGCGGTGTTCAAAGGTTTCAATATGGCCATACAACATGGTCGCATTGGAGTGTAATCCCATTTGATGCCATATTTTATGAATTTTGAGCCATTCTTCTGAGCTACACTTACCTCCGGCTATTTGATCTCTGATGGCTTCATCAAAAATTTCTGCGCCCCCTCCGGGCAAGCTATCCAGGCCGGCTTTATGAAGTATTTTTAACCCCTCTTCATAGGTTACTTTAGCTTTTTTAAAGATGTAATGAAACTCAACGGGCGTTAACGCTTTGATATGTAATTCAGGGCGATGAAGTTTTATCTTTTCAAATAACTCTTTGTAAAAATTTAAATCTTGTTTTGGAACAACACCACCTGTAATATGAACCTCTGTTACCGCTTGCTCATCATACTTTTTAATGATGTTTAATATTTCTTCTACGGAAAGTTCCCAGCCTTGTTCTTTGTTTTTAATTAATCTGGAGTAAGAACAGAAGGTACAGGTATAAACGCATACATTAGTTGGTTCAACGTGAAAATTATGGTTAAAGTACACATAATCTTTGTTCTTTTTAAAACGGATGTGATTAGCTAAAACCCCCAAATAGGCTAGGTCTGCGTGCTGGTATAAATAAATCGCCTCTTCGTTGCTGATGCGTTGATCTAGTGCTACTTTGCCTGCAATTTCTTTTAATTCAAAAGAGATATTTGAGTCCAGAAGCGTTTGAATGTCTTCATTTTCTTTGGCAATTTCTATCATGATAAAGTTATGACAACTGAAGTTAGTTTATGTTTAATAATCTTTTGCCAAAAGTACAGAATAACTGTGTTAAACACACCTGTCTTTTAAACTATTTCTTTAATAATGTATTGACTTTGGTTGAATTCTATCATATCACCAACTTGTTTGTTCAAAAATTTTAAGGCAATGGGTGCATCCTTTGAAAGTGTTATAATGACCTCCTTTTCAAGTTCAATTTTACCAATAGGTACTGCAAGGAAAAACCAATTTTGGTTGGTTTTAAACAATGTTCCAAAACCTATACGTTCATGAGGCTCATCTCGTATTTTAAGAAGTTGAGTTAATTGCAACTCAAAAACCTTTACTTGTGAAAGCAATTGTTCTTGTTGCCTTTGATATTGTGCCTTAGCAACTTCATGTTTATCGCCGGCAGTACTTTTAGTTTCATTAGCAATAGCTTCATTAATTAACATTAGCTCATGATTAAGCTGACTCAAAGATGAATTTAATTTTTTTTCACAAGCAAATAATACCTCTTGTTTTGTCATAGAATTAACTAAAAATGATTGTTAGTGTAAACTGTAGAATTAAAGCGCCATCAACTAAAAGCAGGTAATAAATGTAATTTCGTTTTTCGTTTAAAAAGTAAAGCAATCCTATTAAGTATATGCCAGTTATAAGAGAGCTAAAAAAAATGGACGTTACTACCATGTAGGATGTGGCGATAAATGCCAATGAACCGATGAAAACCAATAGTTTAAAGTGTAGCGGCTTTAAACGAACCGCATATGTTTGAAGTTTAGATTTAAGATCTTGAGAAATGTCTTTATAATCATACAACACACTTAAACAAAAAACGAATATAAACTGAGAAATAATATACCATATGCTATCAATTGATAATTTGGAATGAATTGGAATAATGATACATGAAATCACAAAAATAAAAGATATATGAAAAGGCTTATACCAACCGAATTGCTTTAAACGAAAGGGTTTAAGGTAATATAAGGAAGTAGCTACTCCTGTGCCAAGGTAAAACCAAAAGTAAATAACATTCTCAGTCAAAAACACGTATACAGAATTAAAACTTAATATGAGCGATAAAACAATTAGTGTTAAAACTAGTTTTCGGTTTCGAGCATACCAGTTATATTTTTCCTGAGTTTCGTTGCCTTCAATGGTAGCATCATAAAGTTTTTGTAGATTGTAAACACAAAAAGTTCCTACAAAATTAATTAATAAAGGGGTAAGCGGTAAATTGTATTCACTATACAGCCAGTAGGTTTGCGCCGTAAGGCAAAGTACGCAAATGCCTAAAATGAGGTGGCTTTTTAAAATAAATTGCATTAATTGCTTTGCAATCGTTGTTTAACAGCTTCAAACAAAATGATTCCGGTTGCCACGCTTACATTTAAAGATGCGGTATTGCCGGTCATTGGAATTTTTACCTGTATATCTGAACGCTTAATATATTCGCCGCTGATGCCATTTTCTTCACTACCCATTATTAAAGCGGTAGGCTTGGCTAAGTCGGCATTAAAATAGTGGTCGGTTGTTTTTTCGTGACAAGCTACAATTTGTATCCCACTTTCTTTTAAATAATCTATAGTGTTTTTTAAATTTTCCTCACGGCACACTTTAATTTGGTGAAGCGCTCCGGCACTAGTCTTGATGGCATCTCCATTAATTTGTGCTGCTCCTCTTGTAGGGATAATAATAAAATCCACGCCGGCACATTCTGCGCTTCTGGCTATTGCACCAAAATTTCGAACGTCCGTTACTCTGTCTAAAATCAATAAAAGAGGTGTTTTACCACTTTCAAACACTTCACTTAATAAATCTTCAGTTTGATAATACGTTATTTCGGTTAAGTAGGCAATTACGCCTTGATGATTTTTGTTGCTTATACGTTGCAATTTTTCTGCAGGAACAAATTGAAGTGGTATAGTTGTACCCTGAATCGCTTTTCTTAATTGATGATAAAGCTCGTTCGACAAGCCTTTTTGAAGTAGTATTTTTTCTATTGCTTTACCAGATTCTAAAGCTTCAATAACAGCACGGGTCCCGTAAATTAAGTGTTCTGTGTTCATTGTTGCTGTAAATTTAAGAATAATATATTTTATTTTGCCAAGTGTTCTTTAACTATTACCTTTGTTAAAATATTGAGAACATGGATGATATGTACCGTAAAGTTGAAGAAGCATTAAACACCATTAGGCCTTATTTGGAGGCCGACGGGGGTAATGTGGAGGTGTTGGAGATAACTGACGACAATATTCTTAAACTTGAACTAACCGGGGCTTGTAAAACCTGCATTATGAGCCATATGACGCTTAAAGCCGGAATTGAGGAAACCATCAGAAAGGCTGTTCCGGAAATCAAAGAAATTCTATCTATTCAAAATTAAATGAAATTAATTCAGAAATTATCAGAGAGTAAAAAAACACTCTTCTCCATTGAGATTTTACCACCATTGAAAGGAAAAAGCATTCAAAGTATTTATGATGGGATTGATCCATTAATGGAATTTAAACCTGCTTTTGTTGATGTAACTTACCACAGAGAGGAATACATTTATAAAAAGAGAGACGGCGGTTACTTGGAAAAAGTAAGCATCAGGAAACGTCCCGGAACAGTTGGGATTTGTGCAGCCATCATGAATAAATACGATGTTGAGGCAGTTCCGCATATTATTTGCGGAGGCTTTACTAAGGAGGAAACAGAAAATGCATTAATTGATTTACAATTTTTAGGTATTGATAATGTGCTTGCATTACGTGGTGATAGTATTAAAACAGAGCCTTCTTTTGTGCCTGAGCCGGGAGGGCATAATTATGCTTTAGATTTGGTTAAACAAATTGACAGCATGAACAAAGGGAAATACATGGATGAGGAGATGAAGGATGCTGCTCCTACTAATTTTTGTATAGGTGTTGCCGGTTACCCTGAAAAACATTTTGAGGCACCAAACTTAATTAGTGATTTAAAGTACTTAAAAGCTAAGGTTGATGCAGGGGCTGAGTATATTGTAACTCAAATGTTTTTTGATAACAAGAAGTATTTTGATTTTGTAAAAATTTGTCGCGAAAACGACATTAATGTACCTATTATTCCTGGGTTAAAAATATTCAGCAGTAAAAAACAATTAACTGCTTTACCTAAAATATTTCATATCGATATACCTCAACCATTTTACGAGGAGTTGGAGAAATGCAAAGATGATAAACAAATTAAACAAGTAGGGGTTGAATGGTGTATTGAGCAAAGCAAAGAATTACTGAAAGCTAACGTACCTTGTTTACACTTTTATACAATGGGTACCAGTGAAGCAACTCGTGCCGTCGCAAAAGAAGTGTTTTAATGAAGAATTTTAAATATAAGTTCTTTGTATAAATCAGAGGAATTAAGGCTGCTGTTTTCTATCCCTTTACTCTTTAAATCTGCTTCCTTTAAGTAAGAAAAAATATTTTTCAGTTTGAGTGTGCTGTAGTTCCCTGCTGCTTTTGAAATACCATCAATAAAATAGGGATTAACACCAAGAGCGCCAGCTGCAGCGAATTTACCTTTATCTTGCAAAAAATGATATTTGAGTAATTTGGTGAAATAATTATAAAGAGAACTTATTACCAACACAGTCGGATTTTCTTTTTCATTGGCCGCAAAATAATTAATGATTTGATTTGCTTTTAAAACATCTTTTTTAGCAAGAGCATCCTGTAATTCAAAAACATTATAATCTTTACTGATACCTATATTTTCTTGAATTAACTCTGTAGAAATCTCCTTTCCTTGAGGTAAATTGATAAATAATTTTGTTAACTCATTTGTTATTTTACTTAAATCGTTACCCAAAAACTCCGACAACAACACGGTTGCTTTAGGACTAATGGTATAGTTTTTTTCAGTAACATAGTCTGTTATCCATTTAGGGATTTCGTTGTCGTAAAGCGTTTTGGTTTCTAAAAAAACGGCATGTTTTTGTATGGCTTTAGAAAGAGAACTTCGCTTATCTAAACTTTTATGTTTAAAGGCAAATACTAATATTGTTGTTGGTTGTGGATTTTGGAGGTAGTTAATAAACTGTGCGGTAGCGCTGTTAGCTGAGTTAGACTTATTACTGTTTTCGGATCCTTCACCTGACGATTTGCTTAATTCTTTAAGATTTTGAGCTTCCTTAACAATTACAACCTGGTATTCACTCATCATAGGAAATTGTTTGGCGAGCCCTAAAACCTGAACCAAATCAACATCTTTACCATAAACTACATTTTGGTTAAACTCCTTATCAGCATCTTCCAACATGTTTTTTTCTATGAAGTCAGAAATTAAATCAATGTAATAGCTCTCTTCGCCACATAAAAAATAAACCGGCTTTACAATTTTCCGTTTTAAATCTAAAAGTATTTGATTAGCTTCTTTCAGTTTTAAATTAAATTAAGTTTTAAAACATAGGTAGTTCCATTCTTGTTTAAAACTTCCATTTTACAATTTAGCTGTTCGGCAAGGATTTCAATTAATTCAAGACCTAAGGATTTTGTTGGCTGTTGTAATTTAGACATATCAAAACCTACCCCATTATCACTAATTTTTAAAGTTAGAATTTGATCTTCTACTTCAGACGTAATTGTTATTATTCCACCCTTATTTTCAGGAAAAGCGTGCTTGAAACAATTCGTTAAAATTTCGTTTACGATTAAGCCAAGTGGTATAGCCGTATCGATGTTAACTTTAGTTTCAATTGTGTTTAATTGAATATTTAAAGTGATATTGTTATCGGGCAAAGTGCTCTCTATTTGATATATTAACTTACTTAAAAAATCTTCAAGCAAAACCGATGAAAGATTACCCTTTTGATAAAGCATCTGATGAGTTAACGCAATTGACGCGATACGTTGTTTAGCTTCATTTAAAATATTGGAAGACTCCTTGTTGAGTGTCTTCCCAATTTGCAAACTTAACATACTCGTTATGATTTGCAGGTTGTTTTTTACACGGTGATGTATTTCCTTAATTAGTAGTTCTTTTTCCTTAAGTGATTGTTCAATGATTAAATTTTGAGAATAAATTTGTTTATTAACTTCTGATAATTCTTGTTCTCGCTTTTTAGCGTATTGGTTATTTAAAACTAAAAACACCACCACTGCCAAAAGCATTAAAATACCAGCTAATAAATAAGCTCTGAACGTTTTTTGTTTGGAATCTTCGAGTTTCGAGGCTGCCAACACCTTGTTTTTTTGTTCAAGTTCAAGTTCTTTATTTTGAACATTGTATGCAACCCCTTGATTGATTATTTGTCGTTCCTTTTCAAGGCTGTTTATACTGTCATTAACCTGAATGTATTTTGCATAATAGGAGGCTGACTGTTTGTAATCTTTAATCAAGGCGTAATAATTGGCTAGAATTAAATCAGTTTTCACACTTTTGTATAAATTTGGGGCTCTTTTATGAAAATTAATTATTGTATCAAGATAAATTTTAGCAGCGGACGAGTTGTTTAACTTTAAATAAGTTTGAGCTAACAGCATATAACTATTGTAAGCGCTTCCGTATTCCTTGCATTCAATACTCGCCTTTATGTCATTAAATAATAAAGGTATTGCTTCTTGATAATTTTTACTATTAAATTTAGAAGATGCTATATTTCCATCAATTAAGCCATTGTAAAAAACAATGGTTTTTCTGTTTTCCGGAGTTTCTTGAATACTTTTTAATTTTTCTTTTGCCTTAAAAAAATAAAACTCGGCACTATCTGAATTTTTTAGTAGGTTAAAATAATGCCCTAAATCATTATTTAAATAAACTTCACCAAAAGGTATTGTTTTAGCGCGTTGAAACTCTTTTTTTCGTTCTTCTATACTCTCTTTATATAAACCAATGGTGTAAAACAGTTTGCTTTTTTGTTCACCGTAAGGAATTGCTTTATTTACTCTCTTTTGATAGTTTGCTTCAACAAAACGATTCATTTCCATTGCCTTTACTGCATCTTTAATTTCAATGTAATTGTCTTTTAGCTTAATATAGCACCATAATGAGTCATCTAAATTACTGCAGTGGTAGTTTAAAGCCTTTTGCAGAATATGGATGGCTTTGGCATAATTTTTATTATATACTTCAATATTTAAATCAATTTTGTCGAATAAAAATCTTGCTTCTTGATGTATCGTTTTATTATAAATGGTTTTCTTAATGCTTTCAAGTGTGTCGCTTAGCAGAGGAAAAATTTCTTTAATGTTTTCGTATGGTTCTTCTGCAACCATTCTAACTTTTTCCTTAATTGGGGCTTTTTGAAACGTTTTATAAAAGGCCTCTTGATTAAATTGAGCAGTTAATAAGTTGCTCATAACAAACAAAAAGCCAAACAAATATTTATTTAAACCACTCATTTAACTCGCCCATCCCTCCCTGTCAAGGCTTCTATATTGTATTGCTTCTGCCAGATGATTAGTTTCAATATTATCTGAACCGTCAAGATCTGCAATTGTTCTAGACACTTTTAAAATTCTGTCATAAGCTCTGGCACTAAGCCCTAGCCTTTCCATGGCATTTTTTAATAAAGCATTCGCAGCTTCATTTAAGTGGCAGTACTTTGCCAAGTCTTTAGTTTTCATTTGCGCGTTGCAATACACTTCGGGATTATTTGAAAAACGTTTAGTTTGAATTTCACGCGCTTTAATAACACGCTCTCTAATTGCTGAACTATTTTCTGAGTGATGCTGTTTAGTTAATTCTCCAAAAGGCACAGGGGTTACTTCTACATGCAAATCGATCCTATCCAGTAGCGGACCACTTATTTTACTTAAATATTTTTGAACAACACCTGGCGCACAAACACAATCCTTTTCAGGATGGTTATAGTAACCACAAGGACAAGGATTCATGCTTGCCACCAGCATAAAACTTGCAGGGTAGTCAACAGCAAATTTTGCCCTGCTGATGCTTACCACTCTGTCCTCTAACGGCTGACGCATAACCTCTAATACCGTTCGTTTGAATTCGGGTAATTCATCTAAAAATAAAACGCCGTTATGTGCTAAACTAATTTCACCGGGCTGAGGATTATTTCCACCACCAACCAAGGCTACATCACTAATTGTATGGTGGGGACTTCTAAACGGGCGGTGCAAAATTAATCCTTTACCTCCCTTGCCGGCAACGCTGTGTATTTTAGTTGTTTCCAGCGCTTCGTCTAAGGTTAATGGAGGTAAAATACTTGGAAGGCGCTTACTAAGCATGGTTTTGCCAGCACCGGGCGGGCCAATGAGAATAGCGTTGTGCCCTCCTGCAGCTGCAATTTCAAGCGCCCTTTTAATATTTTCTTGACCTTTAACATCAGAAAAATCAAATTCAGCTAAATTGTTGTGATTATTGAAGCTGGTTTTTAAATCTATTACATGTTGTTGTAGGGTACCTGTTCCATTAAAGAAGTCTATTACTTCTTTCAAATGCGCGGCTTTGTATACTTTTAAACCATCAACTACTGCAGCTTCCGGTGCATTTTCAACTGGTAAAATAAGCCCTTTGAAACCATCTTGCTTTGCTTTAATTGCAATAGGCAACGCGCCTTTAATTGGCCTTAATTCACCGTCAAGCGCTAATTCTCCCATAATCGCATAATCAGTAAACAATTCCTGTTTGAGCTGTTCGTTGGCGCCTAAAATGCCAATTGCTATTGTTAAATCATAGGCAGATCCTTCTTTACGAATGTCTGCTGGCGCCATGTTGATGGTAACTGACTTTCCCGGAATTTTCAGGCCTTGTTGCTTAAGAGCTGTATCAATGCGTTGTTGGCTTTCCTTTACGGCATTATCAGGCAAACCAACTAAATAAAAATTAACACCTGTAGTGATGCTAACCTCAACTGTTATTTTGGTTGCCACAATGCCTTGTACGGCATAGCCATAAGTTTTAACCAACATATTGCCAAGTTAATAATTATTTTGATGTCATAGACTTTTGTAAGCACAAATATTATTTGTATGTTTGAGTGATTCAAAAGATTATTAATAATGAAAAAGTGTATTTTCGGATTATTTACCATTGTATTTATTGGTTTAAGCCACGCGCAAGAGAAAGTAGCCAATGAAATGAATTGCTACAATAAATGGGCAGCAAAATTTGAGGAACGTGGTGCAGAGGAAGTTAAAGATGGTGTTTATGAGGATGTTATTATCACTTTTAGATTGGGAAACAAAGCCACTTGCAATAATGGTAAGGCTGAGGTTTTAAAAGGAAAAGTAATTAAGTTCTACATTCTTTTAAGTGATGGTTCTCATGAAGAGGTAAAAAGAACCTGGAAAAACAAAAGCAATGAAAATGTGACCGTAATCAATGGGATCAGTAAAAGCTTGTTAACAGTTCATAATGAATTAATAAATATTTTATGGCCCAGTAAAATAAAGGCTAAAAAAGCAAAACCTTCTGTTGCGCCTGATCCTACTGACGATTAATTTTAAACCGTTCTGTAATGCGAGAGAGTGAATGGTTTGAAGATTGGTTTAATTCCAAATATTATTTTTTGCTTTATAATAATCGAAACGAAGAGGAGGCAAAGCGTTTCATAGTTAACTTATTCAACCACCTTTCTTCCGATTTAAAACTTAAAGTTTGGGATATGGCCTGCGCCAAAGGTCGGCATTGCAAAGTAATGAATGAGTTAGGGCATGTTGTTACCGGGACAGATTTAGCAAAAGACAGTATAAAAGCTGCAATTCAACAAAACAACACTGATATTGAATTTTATGTCCACGACATGCGATTACCTTTTAGAATGAATTATTTTGATGTGGTTGTAAATTTATTTACAAGCTTGGGTTATTTCAAGCACTTTGAAGATAATTTAAAGGTTATTCAAAATGCAGCATCTGCACTAAAACCGAACGGCTACTTCGTGATTGATTTTTTAAATGCAGTTAAAGTTATAGCGTGTTTGAAGTCCGAAGCGATAGTGGAAAGGGAAGGGGTTAGTTTTTATATTAGCAAAAAGATTGAGCACAACCAGATATTAAAAACGATAAAGTTTGCAGCTGATCAAAAGAACTATTGTTTTGAAGAAAGGGTAACTTTGTTAAATAAAACCATGTTAATGAACTTTGCGGAATTAGCAGGGCTTAAATTTCAAAACGCTTTTGGTAACTATAATCTTGAGCCTTTTGATGAAGTGAGTAGTGACCGTTTAATACTGGTGTTTAAAAAATAATGCAATTACTATACAGCATAATTTACCTTTCTGCGCCAATTTTGTTTTTTGGTTTCTTAACCTATTTTATTAAGATAAACCAATCAAAACTTCAGTTGCTGTTGGCGCTCAGCGCAAGTTATATATTTTCAGTTGCAATTATGCATTTGCTACCGGAAGCTTACGAACATCAAAATCACAAACTTGTTGGTTTATTTATTGTAATAGGTTTTTGCTTGCAGTTAGTGATTGATACGTTTAGCAGTGGTATCGAGCACGGGCACGTGCATTCGCATACTAGCACCTGTAAAAATCATTTTCCAATCAGTATTATTTTTGGTTTAATGTTTCATTCTTTCTTAGAAGGATTGCCACTTTATAACAGCGTTTCAAACACTTTTAATTATAAAATAATGCTGGGCTTAGCATTGCATAATACACCCATTGCAATTGCATTTGCTACTTTACTAAAAGATCATCACACAAAAACTATAAAAGTTGTTGCCTTGCTTATTGCTTTTTCCTTAATGGCACCATTAGGACTTTTAACTTCTTATTTTTTAGGAACAAGCTCAACGTTAGATCTGAAAGAGCTTATGCCAATTGCCTATGGTTTGGTAATTGGAGTCTTTTTACACATCAGCACTGTTATTATGTTTGAAGGGAGTGAAAACCATAAATACAATTTGCCAAAAATCATTGTGTTGTTATTAGGTGTGTTTTTAGCCTTTATTATCAGTTAACAATTTGGAAACATTTTTTATAGATGTCATTGTTCCATTATCTGTTCCTTACAAGTATACTTACAGGGTTCCTGCTGCGCTAAACAATGATCTAAAAATCGGAAAACGTGTAATTGTTCAGTTTGGTAAATCAAAGTTATATACAGGAATTATTTATAAAATTCACAACCAAGCACCTGCCTATTACGAGGCAAAATATATTGAGGCAGTATTAGATGAAGAAGCAGTTGTTTTAGAACAACAGTTGTTGTTTTGGGATTGGTTGGCGTTTTATTATTGTGCAAATCCTGGGGATGTTTTGAATGCTGCATTACCAAGTGGCTTGAAATTAAGTAGTCAGTCTACAATTCAAATTAATCCTTCGTTTAATTTGGAGGAAATGGATTACCATTATCTCACACAAAAAGAGCACCAAATCGTAGAGGCCTTAAGCGTAAGTCCTAATTTGTCGTTTGATGACGTCAGTAAAGTTTTATCTATCAAGAGCGTACAGCCTATCGTTGCTTCATTGATAAAAAAAACGGTTATACAGATTTTTGAAGAAGTAAAGGAGAAATATAAACCAAAGATGGTTCACTACCTCCAATTGAATCCTGCATATGTTAGTGAAGAGGCCATTAAAGGATTGTTGGACAAATTTGGAACAAAAAGTTTTAAGCAAGCTGAGGCACTTTTAGCATTTTTAGCAATTGTAAAGGCAAGGAAGGGATCAAACGCTGAATGGATTCTTAAATCTGATGTGGTTGCAAAATGCGGGAATGCAGGTGTTGTGGCTTTAATTAAAAAGGAGATATTAAATGAACAGGCTTTAGAGGAAGGACGCTTAGTTTTTGCAAAAGGGAACAAAGTGATTGCTAACTTAAGCGGACTACAAAGCCAAGCTTTAACAGAAATTAAAACTGGTTTTGATGAAAATAAACCTGTTGTTTTAAATGGTGTTACTGGTAGCGGTAAAACAGAAATTTATATCCATTTAATTAATGAGCAGATTGCAAATGGTAGTCAAGTTTTATACTTAATTCCGGAGATAGCTTTAACCACACAACTCATTGCACGATTGCGTGCAGTTTTTGGTGAGCAGGTTGGCGTTTATCATTCTAAGTTTAGTGAAAATGAGCGTGTTGAAATTTGGAATAATGTTCTGCAATTTGGAAGTGGCCGAAACAAAACGGATTATAAAATTATTTTAGGAGCACGCTCTAGTTTGTTTTTGCCTTTTTCAAAACTCGGTTTAATTTTAGTTGATGAGGAGCATGACAACTCGTTTAAACAATACGACCCAAGCCCTCGTTACCATGGCCGAGATGCAGCCTTGTATTTAGCAACTCAACATAAAGCTAATGTTTTATTAGGTTCTGCTACGCCTAGTTTGGAAACAATGTATCAAATTAAGAACAATAGGTATATTGAAGTTAAGTTGAGCGCACAACATGTTGAGGGTGGAGGAACAGAGGTGGTTGTTTGTGATACAAATTACTATGAAAAGAGTCAGCAAATGAAGGCTTGTTTAACAATGCCTTTATTTAATGCCATCGAAAGTGCTCTTTCCGCAAAAAAACAAGTTATTTTATTTCAAAACAGAAGGGGCTATGCGCCATACACCGAGTGTAAAGATTGTGGGCATGTACCACAATGTGTGTCTTGCGATGTCAGTTTAATTTATCATAAGCAAAGTAATAAGCTAACCTGTCATTATTGCGGATATACAACAGTGCCTCCAACTGTTTGCAGTGCCTGTGGAAGGAATAATTTAGTATATAAAGGTTTAGGAACAGAAAAGATTGAAGAGGATATAGCTTTGCTGTTTCCGGAAGTATCCATTGCGAGAATGGATCTTGACAGTACAAGAAGTAAGTATGCATATAAACAATTATTGGATGATTTTGAAAGCGGGAAAACCTCTATTTTAATTGGCACGCAAATGGTAACGAAAGGATTGGATTTTAAGAATGTTTCTGTTGTGGGGATTTTAAACGCAGATTCCGCCTTGAACTTCCCTGATTTCAGATCTTTTGAGAAGGCCTTTCAATTATTCATTCAGGTTAGAGGGCGTGCTGGACGTGGCTCGGAAAAGGGACAAGTTTTCATTCAAACCAATCAACCAAAGCATGAGGTTATAAAGTATGTACTTAATAATGAGCTTGAATTATTTTATGAAAAAATATTGGAGCAGCGCAGAGAATTTTTTTACCCACCATTCAGTCGATTAATAGAGATCTCCATACAAAGCAAAGACATAAACGAATTAAACCATTTATCGGATCTGTTGGCTCAATACTTGAAAACTGAATTCAAACAACACGTGTTAGGTCCGGAGTTTCCGATGATTAAAAAAATCAAGAATAATTATATTAAGCGCATACTGCTGAAAGTAAACCGCAACGATTCCGTTTTTAAAACAAGAGAGTTCTTGCACGACAAAGTAAATGAACTAAAATCTAATTTTAAGAACTGGAACTATAGGGTGAGTATTAATGTGGATCCAGTTTAAGTTATTTAATATATTTTTCAATATATTTTTTAGTAGGCATAAGCGCAGATTGTATGCGTTTAGCGTAATTGATGGAGTCAATAATATTTTTTTGTTTTTCTTCTATCAATATTTTTTGCGCAATAACTTCCTTATTGATTTCCTCTACCTTTTCTTTTTCTTTTCTTAGCTCTAATGTTCTCACATTTACAATTTGTTCCAATCTTTCTCTATCTGCAATTAGTTTTTTTACTTTTTGTTTATTGTATACAATTATTATCCCTGTAGCAAAAATTAAACAGGTAGAATAGAACCACCAAGTTTTATACCACGGAGGATTTATTACAAAGTCATAAGAGGCCGGTGTATCATTCCATACGCCATCACTATTACAAGACTTAACCATAAATGTATACGTGCCGGGAGGAATCGACGGATACGTGATTTCATATTTTGATGTAATTGGCGACCAATTGTCCTCCAATCCTAAAAGCCTGTATTGATATTTAACTTTTTCCGGTGAGGTAAATGATATACCTACAAAATTAAAAGTTAAATTGTTTTTGTTGTAGGGAAGTGTGAGTTTTTGTGGCAATGTGGAATTTGTATCACCTTTACAATAATAATTGATGTTTTCGAGCCCAAAAAACAATTTTATAGAGTTAATTTTTGTATTGGGCGCAGCATTATTTACTTTATCCTCTGAGGGTGAGTACATCTCTAGCCCTTTGACAGTACCTACTAATAATCTGTTTTTTTCATCGATAAATGCTGCATTTACATTAGATTCGAGTGAAAGTAAACCATCCTCTGTTGTATAGTGTTTTATGAATTCTTTTTGTCTATAATAATCTGTTGAATTTATTTTATATAAACCATTATTTGTTCCAACGTAAATAGTCTTACCATCTTTTGTGACCGTGAAATTTACATACCCAATTTTTTTCTTTTCAAACAATAAGGGAGTAAGTTCCTTTTTGGATAGAAGGTATAAACCAAGTTCTGTTCCTACCCAATAATTATTATGGATATCACAACACAAACTGTTAATGGGGGTGTTGTCTATTTTACTTCTAATTTTAGCTTCACCATTTTGATATTCAATTAAACCAATATTTGTGGCGATTAATATCTTTTTAGTGTTGTCCTCTATAACTTTGTAAATAATTAATTCATTGTTGGAAATATATTTATTTACGGCATCAACGCCTTTAATATTGTTATTGTTAAGTTCAAATAAACCTTCGCTTGTTCCAATGTATAAGTTGTTATTAGTTGATTTAAATAAAGATAAAACATACTTATCATTAGAATTGGATTCCCCTAATGTAAGAAACTTCCCATCTTTGAATGTGGTTAGGCCTGAGTTGGTTCCGAAGTATAAATTATCATTATATCTAATTATTGCATTGATATCTACTTCACTTAAACCAATTCCATCTTTTGAGTTGGGGGTGTAATTGGTTGTGATACCATTTGTTATTTTAGCTACACCATTAGATTTGACGCTTAACCATAAATCTTCACCATCTTTATAAACATAACTTATATAATCTTCAATTAAGTTCTGATTTTTACTTATGTAGGAAAACATCTCATTAGATTTTTTGTAAATACCATCTCCATCCGTTCCAATCCATAAATTTTGTTCTTTGTCTAATAATAAACACCTTACAGCATTTTTACTTAAACCACTTTTTTGATTATATACTTTGGTTATTATTCCATTAAATATCTTTAAAACGCCTTTGTTATATGCGCTAGCATAAATAACTTTATTGTTTATTGTAAGGTCAGTAATACCTAAATTTAAACTATATTCCTTTCCAAGAACGGGTTTAAGCTGATCTCCGTTAATTAGGTAAAACAGGCCTGCACTTGTTCCAACAAGCATTGTGTCTTTAGAATACTCTTTTACAACGAAAGTAGTATTATTGTTTAATCCGTTTTTGGAGTTAAACCATTTAATTTTTTTGGTTTTTAGATTATAATATGAAAGCCCGTTATTAAGAGTGCTAAGCCACAAATTATTTTTTGTGTCTACTTCTAAATTATACACAACACTTTCGGATAGTAGACTATCAATTTTAAATTCTTTAATCTTATTTTGATATAAATAAAATAAACCTTTTTGAGTTGCAATAATTAAAGAGTCATTAATAACTAAAAGTTTTAATACATTTTCGTTTAAAATGCCGTCTTTTATACCAAAGTGTTTTTTTTGATTATTTGTAATTAAGTCAACGCCAGAATAAGTTCCAAAGGCTATATAATTTTTATATTGAATTATTGAATTAACCGTTTTGTTATTTAATCCATTTGATTCGTTATAAACAGTGAATTTTTGTCCATCAAAACTGGCGGCCCCGCCTGAATTTGTACCGATCCAAATTAAATTATTTTTATCTTGAAATAAGGCTAAAATTTGAGACTGAGGTAAGCCTGATTCTGTTGTATAATTTTTAAAATTAATTGTTTGCGTAAAAGTTTTACCCAAACAAAAAATAAAAAGTATTACGTGTATTAACTCCTTCAATCCAAAAACAGAATTCTAATGTTGTACAATCACTTTAAAACGTGTTTTTTGATAATTGACTTTTACGTCAACAAAATAAACACCGTTTTGTAATGAACTCATATCTAAGCTTTTTGATGCTTCACCTTGTTTTAAATAAGTAACTTTTTCATTAGACGCTACTACTTTTCCAAGCAGGTCATATACTTCAGTGGAAACATAGGCATCAGTATGAAGGTTAAATTTTACTGTTAATTTTTCTTTCGCCGGATTAGGATATACACTAACTAGTCCAAAATTGCTCACTTCTTTTTTAATTCCGACCAACATGTTTGTGGTATTTATTTTAGTGCTATCCACTACAAAGTCTAAATTTGCGAAAGCAGTGTTTGTACTTATTACTGTTCTTTGATATGTTCCATTAGTGTCTAATCCTGCAATATCAGGAATGATTCTGTAACTTTCTCCGGAATTATTTAAAGGTAAATTAGAAATTGTATAGGTCCCGTCAGGCATTGTTCTACCTTGAGCTACCACATCTCCGCCAGGCTCTCTGCCAATTTTTATTAATACTCCTTTTACAGGCCCGCCCGGAACTGCAGCGCCACCTTTGTTTCCATATCCTATACCTTCAACAACAGTTCCTGTTAGTACGCCTGGTCCTGTACCGATGTTTGTAATGGATAATACATTTATCGTATTGGAAGTCGCACTTAAACAACCATGTGGAAACACATTAGCATTAAACCAACCTTGTGAATTATTACCATAAGTAACTTGCATGTTTGTTGCTGTTGGCAATGCCATTGCAATGTAACTATTGGATGGGGCAGCAGTAAAACTTGCTATGCCGGAGTTAATAGGTTTAGTATCAATAGAGTCAAATTTAGTAAACGTTGGTTCAAATCGGTAAAGTGTAACACTGCCGTTTACAGCTGACAAGGTAGATGTTACACTAACATTTATTGCTTGAGCAGGGAGCACATTGATTGTAAATAATGGCGCTGCTCCGACACAATTGTTCGCATCCTTTACAGCAAAACTATAACTCCTGATTCCGGCTGATAAATTAAACATTGTTAAATTACTTAATGTTGAAAGAACTGAAAAACTCGGAACAATTTGGGTATAAGTATAACTTAAAGGGGCAACTCCATTCGAAATATTTGAATTAATAGTTATACTGGAATTAGTGCATGCGTTTCCGTTAAGCAAGGATAGATTAGCAGAGATGGAGTAAGTATTAAACGTGGTTATCAAAGTGTCTTTCATATTACCAATAATCGCAATTAATCCAATAGTGTGTGTGCCTGAGGTATTGAAAGAGGTGCTAAAAATAGGGCTTGTTGATGCAAAAAAGTTGTTATCCTTAATCCACCTAACAGAATCTGCACTCACTGAAATATTAGAAAAAGATAGTATTGAATTATTACAGGTTAATGGAACATTGGTTGGGGTAAAATTAGCTGTTGGTGTTTTTAGTTTGTACACAAAAATGCCGGCTTCATTTAAATTGGCAGCATTATTATTTCCACCTATCAAAAACAAGCTATTATTTGCAACCGCAAGTTTAAAGTACTCGCCTGCATTAGTTGATCGACCAAGTGTATCTGTTGAAATAATGGACGTTGTGGCTGTATTTGACTCAATGCATTCAACAGTAGGCCTACCATTACAAAATGAGCATGGCCCACTACCATATTTATAAACAAACCATAATTTGTTTTTGAACACTTGCATATCAGTGATAAAGTTTCCTTGATTGACTGTAGAAACCTGCGCGAAAGACGTAAGGTTATTGGTTCTAATTATTGAAAAGTAACCATCGCTGTCATAAAGTGCCAAGTATAGGTAACCGTTAAAAACTTCCATTTCAGTTATTTTTTGTATGGTAGATCCAATGTATGCTGCAAAAGCACTATTCAATGTAAAATTAATTCCATTACTTGATTCATAAAGTAACCCTGCGCCCGAGTTTGTGGCACTTGTGGCCGCAATTAATAGTTTATTATTAAATACGATATTTTTCTCTACATTGGTTGCAGACAAATTCTCAGTTGTTAAAAGAGGATTTGTTTGGTTAAATTTCTTTCTAAAAATTTTAAGAACGCCAATATCTTTTTCAAAAACGGTTAAACTGTCGTTGTTGGTAAGTGGACTAAAAGCGGCAACATGAGTAAATCCATATTGGTAAACATTATTAGCAGTAAATGTTTCTGTGGTAATTAAACCGGTTTGCGAATTTTGTTTATACAAGGTTTTGGTGTTAGACAAAAACGCAGTTGTGTTTTCAGTTGTAAAATAATTAAGTGTCACGCCCGGTGTATTCGTGTTTACAGATGCATGAGAAGTATAACCTACATCAAAACTACTTTTTTGGAAATGAATACCTGTAATCGTATTGGTTGTTAAATTATATTTTTTAGCATTAGTTGTAACGTTGTTTAGGCCTGAAGGGTCAAAAACACTATCGCCAAATAAAATAATTTCATTGGAGTTTGATTTTAAACCTCTTAATCGAAATTCAATATTTGAGGGATTTGGAAAATATTTAAAAACAGTATCCCATTTATCTTGTACTTGACCATTAACAGTAGTAAAGATAATAACTGTTAGCAATACGTATAATTTTTTCATAAGGTATAATTAAAAATTGGCGAAGACTACATTATAAGTTTTCGGTTATATTATTTTTATTCATGTTATTAATTAAATAGAATATAATAAGGCCTCTTAAATTAACATAAGGTAGTACAATTTTTGAAACTATTTTACAAAGTCCTGTTTAGAATTTACAAACTGCTGAAAAAATAGTGTTTTAAAGTTATCCAGGCTTTCTAATTTATAAACCAAGTAAAACTTCTTCAGGTAACTTACCACCAAAAATCATACGGTTAGGATTTTCCAACATTTCTTTAACCTTCACTAAAAACCCAACACTTTCGCGTCCATCAATAATACGGTGATCATAACTTAAAGCAACGTACATCATTGGTCTAATCACAACCTGGCCATTAATGGCCATTGGACGTTCAACTACATTGTGCATACCCAAAATGGCACTTTGAGGAGGATTAATAATTGGTGTACTCATCATACTTCCAAATACACCACCATTCGTAATGGTGAATGTGCCACCTTCCATATCAGGAATAGATAATTTTCCGTCACGAGCTTTAATGGCTAAATCTTTAATTCCTTTTTCAATGTCTGCTAAACTCATTAATTCAGCATTACGCAATACAGGAACCATTAATCCTTTTGGGGCACTCACTGCAATACCAATATCACAATATTTATTGTACACAATTTCCTCTCCATCAATCATAGCATTAACAGCCGGGAAGTGATATAAAGCTTCTGTTACGGCTTTAGTAAAGAAACTCATAAAGCCAACATTGGTACCATACACTTCTTTAAATTTATCTTTGTATCTGGCACGGATATCATAAATAGCGCTCATATCAATTTCGTTAAACGTGGTAAGCATAGCAGTTTCATTTTTCACTGAAACTAAGCGCTTAGCAACTGTTTTACGAAGAGAGGTCATTTTACTGCGATCTTTATCTCTTCCGCCTTTCCAGGTGTTGCTTAACGTTTGTTGAACGTTTGGTAAACCGTTTGATAAAGCAGAAAGCACATCTTGTTTGGTTATTCTACCATCTTTACCTGTGCCGTTTAATTGATTAGCAGAAATGTTATTTTCAGCCATTATCTTTGCTGCAGCCACACTTGGTGTACCTGTTGCATAAGTTGAATTTTTATCAGTTGAAGTGCTTGTTGAATTTTCTACTTTCTTGGTTTCAACTTTAGCCTCAACTTTAGCTTCTGTTTTAACTTCAGCCTTTTTTTCTGGTTTAACCGAAGTATCTATTTTAACAACAACTTGTCCAACTTTAACGGTGTCTCCTTCTGCCGCTAACACTTCTATTTTACCGCTTTCTTCAGCATTTAAAGTTAAGGTGGCTTTATCTGAGTCAATTTCAGCTAATACATCGTCCTTTTCAACTACATCACCAGTTTGTTTTATCCATCTTGCAATAACAACTTCTGTAATGGATTCACCCGGACTTGGTACTTTTAATTCTACTACTGACATACTTATAATTTATTTATTAAGTGATTAAACTATTTATCTTATTATTTAACTAAAACTTTACTGAACACACTTTTCATGATTTCTTCATTCTCTATTGCATGTCTTTTTCCGAAGCCGGTTGCAGGGCTTGCAGCTTCGTGCCTTCCGGCATAAGTTAGGTTTAGTTTTCTTAACTGTTGATCAACAAATCTCCAAGGCCCCATGTTTTCAGGCTCTTCCTGAATAAATAAGAATTCTTTGGCTTTGTTATACTTATTTAAAATCTCATCAACCTGTTTTTGTGGGAAAGGATAAATCTGCTCTAAACGAATAAAGGCAATGTCTGTAGCTTTTTCCATTTCTCTGCGTTCGATGAGGTCATAATAAATTTTACCGCTGCAAAACGCCACACGTGTAACTTTTTTAGCGTCAGCTGTATCATCTAAAACTTCCTGAAACGATTTGCTTGTAAAATCCTCTAAGGTGCTAACACAGCTAGGGTAACGTAATAATTTTTTCGGCGTAAAACATACTAACGGTTTGCGGAAGTCACGTTTTAATTGACGACGTAACGCATGAAATTGTTGTGCAGGAGTAGTTGTATTAACTACCTGAATATTGTTTTCAGCGCAAGCTTGTAAAAAGCGCTCCATGCGCGCACTTGAATGTTCAGGGCCTTGGCCTTCATATCCATGTGGTAATAACATTACTAAACCATTCATTCTTCTCCATTTGTATTCTGCACTGGTTAAATACTGGTCAATAATAATTTGAGCACCGTTAAAAAAATCACCGAATTGTGCTTCCCATATTGTTAATGCGTTTGGAGCGGCCATAGCGTAGCCATATTCAAAACCTAAAACACCATACTCACTTAAGTGTGAGTTGTAAATATCTAATGTTCCTTTTGCTCCAATGTTGTTAAGCGGTGTATACTCTTCTTCACTATCTTCAATTTTCACTACAGCGTGTCTGTGACTAAATGTACCACGCTCAACATCCTGCCCCGAGAACCGAACATCATGTCCTTCTTTCATTAAAGAAGCATAAGCCATTAATTCGCCCATAGCCCAATCGTAATTATTATTGACAATCATTGCTTTGCGGTCATCAAATAGCTTTTGTATTTTGTTGAAGAACTTTTTGTCTTTTGGTAATTCGGTAATTTGTTTGGCAATATCTAAAAACAATTTCTTCTCCACTTGTGTGTTCGGCGAAGATTCGAAATCTTTGGAAGATGCCATTTTTAAACCTTTCCAGTTCCCTTCTAAAAAGGAAGTGATTTTGGCTTTTTCAGTTTTCTTGGCCTCATCCAAGTTGGTATCTAATTCAGCTTTAAAAGCAGTTTCAATTGCTTTGGCTTCGTTAGCTAATTCTGAATTTTCTGCTGCTAATTTTTTAACGTAAATATCTTTTGGATTAGGATGTGAGGCAATTGCCTTATAGAGTATTGGTTGTGTAAAACGAGGCTCGTCCCCTTCGTTGTGACCGTATTTACGGTAACATAACACATCAATAAATACATCGCGGTGAAATGTTTGACGGAAATCCATCGCTAATTTGGAGATAAAACAAAGTGCTTCTACGTCATCACCATTCACATGGAAAACAGGCGACAACACAACTTTAGCAATGTCTGTACAATAGGTTGATGAACGAGCATCTAAAAAGTTGGTAGTAAAACCTACTTGATTATTAACAACAAAATGAACTGTACCACCTGTTTTATAACCGTCTAGCTGACTCATTTGTAAAACTTCATAAACGATACCTTGACCGGCAATGGCGGCATCACCGTGAATAAGAACCGGACATACTTTAGAGTTATCACCTTTATGTAAGTTGTCAATTTTTGCACGGGCAATACCGGTTACAATTGGATCTACGGTTTCTAAGTGTGATGGGTTAGGCGTTAAACTCATGTGTGTTTTTTTGCCGCCATCACTAATTTGGTCAGATGAGTAACCCATGTGGTATTTCACATCACCATCAAATAAAGAGTCTTCACTTGGTCTTCCTTCAAATTCAGTAAAAACATCTTTATAAGTTTTGTTCATGATGTTGGTTAACACGTTTAAGCGTCCGCGGTGTGCCATACCAATAACATAATCTTCAATACCAATGTTGGCACCATGTTCCATTAATGCATTTATCGCAGGAATAACCGACTCGCCACCTTCCAGAGAGAAACGTTTTTGACCAACAAATTTTGTATGAAGGTAATTTTCAAATACAACAGCTTGTGTTAATTTTTTAAGGATGGTTTTCTTTTCAGCTGCACTGAAGTTAGCAGTGTTTTTGCTTTTTTCCATGCGCTCTTGTAACCATTTTACAACCTTTGGCTCACGCATATATAAATACTCGGCACCAATACTTTGGCAATAAGTTTGTTCTAGGTGAGCAATGATATCTTTTAATTTTGCATTACCAATCCCAATCTCGTTACCAGCCTGAAAAACAGTTTCCAAATCTTTTTCAGATAAACCAAAATTTTCCAAAGCCAAATTGGGTTCGTAAGTACGACGCTGACGTACAGGATTTGTTTTGGTGAACAAATGACCACGTTGGCGGTAACCTTGAATAAGGCCAATAACTTTAAACTCTTTAGCAACGTTCTCAGGAATGCCACTCCCACCTGTGTCGTAGTTAGTTTGGGCAAATTCAAAGCCTTTAAAAAAGTCCTGCCAGGTTTTATCTACAGAACCGTTATCTTTTTGATATTGAACATATAACTGCTCAATTGCATTTACATCGCTTGTTCCTATGTACGAAAATTTGTCCATTTTAGTAATTTAACAAGTGGTAAATTTACTAAAATAAAGCTGAAAAAACGGTAAAAAATGGCTTAAAAGTACAAATCAGCGGTTTTAAGACGTAAATATCTTAAAACGGAGAAATAGGCACTAAACGCTGAAATGATGATGCCTAAAAACAGTAAACCAATTAGTAGTAAAAGTAAAATAGTTTCGTCCTGAACGGCCAGTAAATCCGGAATAAATTTAGAGCTAATGATAAGGAATCCTGCCAATAGCGCAGCAGCAATAATTCCTGCAATGATGCCCTGACGAACGCCCTTGAAAATGAATGGTTTACTGATAAAATTACGCGTGGCGCCAACCAAGTACATTGTTCGGATTAAAAAACGTTGCGCGTAGATTGATAAACGAATAGTGTTGTTAATAAGGGCTATGGCAACAATTAGGAGCGCGCCACTAAAAATTAGAATAAAAAAGGCAATGGCTTTTGTATTTTTATTTAAGGAGTTAATCATGTCTTTTTGATAAACTACCTCCTTAACAAAGGGTTTTTGCAGCAACATTTTTTCAACTGCCTGCAAGGTGTCAGTTACGGCATAATCAGCTTTAATTTTTACATCCAAACTATTTAAAAGCGGATTAACACCTAAAAAGGTTACAAAATCCTCACCTAAATCTTGTTTTAATTTTTCAGCTGCTTGTTCTTTGCTGATATAAGCAACTGTTTTAGCGAAGGACGAATTGGTTATTTCCTGAACGAGCAGGTCAGTTTGAGCATTGGTAGCGGTATCTTTTAAAAACACCTGAAATCCAATGTTTTCTTTAAAATGTTTATTGAGTTTATTGGCATTAATAATTAATAAACCAAGGGCACCAAGCATAAATAAAACCAGCGATAAGCTAATGATAACGGTAATGCCCGAACTCTTAATTTTTTTGAAGGCCGCGTTGTTACTCATAGGGCTAAAATTAAAAAATTCTTTAGCTTTAAAATTCTTTCAAAAAATTAATAATGAACACGCATGTGTTAAACGACATGGAGTTGATTGCCGTTTTAATTTTAATTAATCTTTAACGGAGGATTAATTAAGATTCTAATTTAACTAATCCTTTGTTGAGGTTTTCTTGCCATTTCCAGGCACTTAGCATCATGTCATCAATTGTTAACTGAGGCTCCCACTTTAATATGGTTTTAGCTTTTTCATTATTGGCATAAACTGCAATCACATCGCCGGCTCTTCTGCCGCCCATTGTAAAGTTAAGTTTTTGTCCGCTCATCTTTTCAAAACTTTTGATGGCCTCTAATACAGATACACCCTTGCCTGTACCTAAATTAAAGACGCTACGTTTTTCCTTATCATTGGATTCAAACAAATACAAAAGCGCCTTAACGTGCGCAGTTGCAATATCAGTTACATGAATGTAATCTCTGATGCAGGTGCCATCCGGCGTGTTATAATCGTTGCCAAATACAGTTAAACTGTTTTTACCTGATGCGGTTTGTGTAATTATAGGAACTAAATTATTGGGTTTACTAATTGGCAACTCGCCATTTAAGCCGGTAATATGAGCACCAACCGGGTTAAAATAACGAAGTATTATGGCCCTGAAATTAGGGACAGAAGGCGCAAAATATTCAAGTATTTCTTCGCCTATTTGTTTGGTGTGAGCATAAGAGCTTTCTGCTTTCTTTAAAGGCGTTTCTTCCGTAACAGGCAGCTGGTCTGCGTTTCCATAAACAGAACAGGAAGACGAGAAAATAAAATTACGAATATTTTTTTCTTTACAATAATCTAAAAGGTTTAATAATGAAACTACATTATTGTTGTAATATTTTAAAGGTAACTCAACACTTTCGCCTACAGCTTTAAATGCCGCAAAGTGAATGATACCATCAATTTTCGGATACTTGTTTAAGGCTTCAACTAAAGAACTTTTATCACACAAATCTATTGCTATTTGATCAAATGCTTTGTTTGTTATTTGACTCACGCGCTGATATGTAGAAGCGAAGGAGTTGCTATAATTATCAATGGATACGATTTTAAAATCAGTAGTTTGTAATAACTCAATTAAGGTGTGAGAACCTATATAACCAGCGCCTCCTGTAACAATAATTGTCTTCATTTTTGTGGTTTTTAGATGAACTCCATAAATATAAGACAAAAGTACTTTTTAAATGCATTTAAAGTTATAAATTTGAGGGATTAATGGAAATTAAGAACATTGGATTAGCTTTACAGGGAGGTGGCGCACACGGTGCGTTTACCTGGGGTGTATTAGATAGGCTGTTGGAAGTAGATGAGATTGTTGCCCAAACAATGTGTGGTACCAGCGCAGGAGCAGTAAACGCGGTGGCTGTTGCTTATGGCTTGCACGTGGGTGGACCGGCTAAGGCTAAACAACTACTGGAAGAACTTTGGAGACGAATTGCTTTAAGTGGCAGTTTTTTATTTAAACCGGGCATGTTTGATAAAACCTATGGTAATGGGGATATATACAACAGCCCGGGTTATATGTGGTTTAATGCCGTTACGCAGATAATGTCTCCGTATAATTTTAATCCATTTAATTATAATCCTTTACGTGACATTTTAAATGATTTGATTGACTTCAAAGAGTTGCAATTGTATAACAAAAAGAAATTATTCATTTGCGCAACCAACGTAAAAACCAATCGATCAAAGATTTTTACAAACAAGGAGATTACAGTTGATGCTGTAATGGCAAGCGCCTGTTTACCTTTTTTGTTTCAGGCAGTTGAAATTGAAGGCGAATTTTACTGGGATGGGGGCTATATGGGTAATCCGCCGGTTTTCCCTTTAATAACAAATACAAACATACGCGACATTGTATTAATAAAAATTAATTCTATCAATATTAATTCTGTACCAACTACAGCGCGTGATATTGCTGATAGAGTAAATGAAATTAGTTTTAACAGTAGTTTAATTAATGAAATGAAACTGATACACTACCGCAATGAATTAATCAGAAACGGTATTTTAAAAGCGGATGATCATGCCAACCGCGAAATTTTTGTTCATACCATTAGTGGTTATGAAGCATTGAGCCAGTTAAGCTACAGCAGTAAAATGAATACCAGCTGGGAGTTTTTGTTAAGCCTAAAGGAAAAGGGACGTGCTATTGCCGACCAATGGATTAAAGATGATTACGATCAACTTGGTCTTCGTTCAACGTTTGATGTGGAAGAACATTTTTTTGGCAAACTTTAAGAGCAATTCTTGGCTTAAAATTTTAGCTTTGCATAAACAATCCTAGTGCAAAAAATTTTTCAAATACGAGTTTTAATAGTCTTGTCTTTTTTTCCGTTAGTTGGTTTTTCGCAATCACGTTATATAACAGATCCAAATTACATTCGAAGCGCTAGTGCTAATCATGGATCCTTGCGTCAAATGTTTGCCTTATACCCTGACACAAGTATAAATGATTTACATCAAGTAGTTCCCATGAATTTTCTGGGAAATTTAGGATTACCATCCTTAAATTATGTTTGGCAAACACCAATTAATCTTCTCGGTTTTCGTTTATATAACAATCCGTATTCAAATTTTTCTGAGCAAACGGTTCGTTATTTTCAAACCAAAGGGCCATATGCACAATTAACCGGTATTGCCGGCACTAAAGTGTATCAGTATTTTGAAATGAGATTTACAACCACATTCAAAAACAATTTCAACATTGCGGTTGCTTTTAAACGTTTTACAAGTAATGGCTTTTATAGAAGACAGCAAAGCTTTACCAATAATTTTTACAGCAGCTTTAATTACGAAAATAAAAAAAGACGATTCGGATTTTATGGTTCGGCAATTGCCAATACTAATAATCATCAAGAGAACGGTGGCTTGTTAAGTGATACACTAAAGGAAAATGATGTTACAGTTAACAAAGAAATTTTGCAAGTAAAATTGGCGACTGCCACCCGGAGAAACAGCGATCAATGTTTTTCTTTTCAACCGTATTGGCGCTTAAATCGTTATGATAGTTTAAGAACCACCAATCATTTTTTACAGTTAGGCACGAGTGTTAGAAACGAAACTTTGAAATATACGGATGCAGGCAGTGGTAATAACAACTTTTATTATTTATCCTATTACGATACCTTAAAGACTTTAGACAGCACAAATTTAAAACAACTAAAAAGCAGCCTCAGTTATAATGTAAAGTCTGCTAACTTTCAACTTAGTGCCGGTTATAAGAATGAGCTCAACCGTGTTCACCAATATTTTGATAGTTTATATATTAATCATTTGGTTTATAGCGATCTCGACTTCAGTCGCACTATTCTTGCTAACGATTCAAGTAAAAAGCAAAAGGCTGTATTTAATTCATCATTAAAGGCCAGTTATGGTATTGAAGGATACAACCAAAATGATGTTCAGTTGGTAAATGAAAGCAGACTGTTATTTAACCAAAAACAAGAACAAAAGTTAGGATTGCTTTTACTGGCTGAAAGCAGAAAACCTGATTTACAACAACAATTTTGGAATAGCAATCATTTTAGGTGGGACAATAATTACATGCCTACAAGAACACTCGCAGGGCAATTAAGTTATGGTTTAGGCAGATTAGTTGAATTAGAAGTACGTTATGCCAACATCAGTAATTTGATTTATTATGACAATGTTGCTTTGCCAAGGCAGGTCATTACCCCACTCAATGTGTTTAATACGGGAGTTAAGTTTAATCGTATTTTTTTGAAACATATTGGTGTGCATTTGAATTACCATTATCAAACAACCGACGGGAACAATTATCTCTACTTACCGAATCACGTTGCTCAAGCACGTTTATTTTATCAAGGCTTTTTGTCTCGCAACAACCTTTGGTTACAAATTGGTGCGCAGGTTCAAACATTCAGTAATTTTTACAGCTATAATTACATGCCCGTTACACAGGTGTTTTACTTACAGGATCAAAGACAAACAGGGCAATATTTGTTTACCGAATTTTATTTAAATGCAAGAATAAGACCGGTTAACTTTTTTATCAGAGTTGAAAATGCTTTACAGGGATTGTTAGGAAAAGATTATGCCTTGGTGAATGGGTATTACCAGCCCGACAGAGCTTTTCGGTTTGGGGTTAGCTGGCAGTTTTTTGATTAAGTAATGCGAATTGTTTTGGTTAAGGGAATTTTCATGAAATCGCAAAACTTATTTTTTAATGAATGTTTGTAAAATTCTTCTGCTCTTATGCTTGTTCAGAGGCTTAAGAAAAATCAAGGACAATTAGTTTCCCCTTGAAATCTAATTTTCTTTTTCCACTTTTTCTTGACAAAAAGTGGAGCAAAAGTCAAGGCGTTTCGAACCACTCACCCGCTCTTAATTTTTCTTGAAAATTCAATCGACGTAGATTTTAATTTGCCATGATAATACATGCAATGCAAATTAAAAAAACGCAAGCGCCCTCGATGAATTTTCTAAGAAAAATTAATTCACACAGTCGCATGCTCGGCGAAACGCCAAATTCAACCCACTTGTGTGGAATTGCCCACAAAGTTTTAAAAGGTCACCTATAAATGAGGATAACTGCCTTTGAAAGAATTTTTCGTTAGACATTATTTAGAATGATTATTTAAAACTATTTTAACCTTGTTCTGTTCAAATAGTATGTATCTTTATAAAAAATTAAACTATGTTATCAAGTAAAGTAAGTCAGGCTCTTAATAAGCAAATAGAATTAGAAGCATCGTCTTCTCAGTATTATTTAGCTATGGCCAGTTGGGCCGAAACGCAAGGATTAAACGGCGTTTCACAGTTTTTATATGCGCACGCAGATGAAGAACGCATGCACATGATTAAATTAGTTCGTTTTGTAAACGAACGTGGCGGGCATGGTGTTGTACCTGCATTAAAGCAACCACCGGTAACTTTTAAATCTGTTAAAGCAGTATTTGAAGAAATTTTAAAACATGAAATTAAGGTAACCAATGAGATCAATAATTTGGTTGATATTACTTTAAAAGAGAAAGATTATACCACGCATAATTTCTTACAGTGGTATGTAAGCGAGCAAATAGAAGAAGAAGCTTTAGCGCGTCAAACGGTTGATAAATTAAAATTAATAGGCGATGATAAAGGCGGCTTGTACTTTTTTGATCGTGATATGACAGCCTTGGCTGCTGCTTCAGGCGAGGCAGATGCCGAAAAAGGAGCTTAATTTTTCTAAGTAAAGGTAAGGCGTTTTATTAAAAATTCGATTCTTGTTGAAATAGTAAATTATTATTTCAGGAGCTATCATTTCTCTTGAGATCTTTTGTTTGATAGATAGAGAAAAAAGAAGTTAATTAGTCAACCTTCAAAAAGTCATATTTCTTTTTCCACTTTTTCTTGACTAAAAATGGAGCAAAAGTCAAGGCGTTTCGAACCACTGACCCCTGCCTAGTCGGCAGGCAGACGCCCTTAATTTTTCTTGAAAATTCAATCGACGTAAATTTTAATTTGCCATGATAATACATGCAATGCAAATTAAAAAGACGCAAGCCTGCCTTCAGGCGAGTCAGGCGCCCACGATGAATTTTCTAAGAAAAATTAATTCACGCTTAGGCACGCTCAGCGAAACACCATGCCATCGCCTTTGTGTGGAATGGCGAACAAAACTTTAGTAGTTCTCAAGTAACAAAACTGAAAGTAAAAACAAATTGATATTATAAAAAATAAAAAAGCCTTCTTGGATTATCAAGAAGGCTTTTTTAGTTCAATATTATTTTAGAAGCGGCTTTTTACCTCGTGTTTTTTGAATTTATAACGATTGCCAATTGAGCTTATTTTAGGGTCAAATTTATAAATTACGCCAATTGAATGTTGAAAGTAGTTTCTTCCATTAAACGGGAAACCTTTTCCAATGCCAAATTTGGCCATACTTTGAATTTGTATACCCCAACCACCATATAAATACGAGTTTAAACCAAGTCCGGTATTAAAATTAGCGGAATGTTCGCGACCCGGCATGGTGCGCATGGTGTAACCAAAACCAAAGGTACCGAAAGGTTGAATGTATTCGTTTACTGCTTTAAAAGTAGCAGCCTTAAACAAGGCTTTGTTGAGGTCATACAATTTATTAAAATCATATTTACCCATTAAATCAACAGAGAGTAAAGACCATTGTGTGGGAACCAATACTTTGTCTTCTTCATAATAATTACCAACTTTGTATCTATTGTAAGCTACCATTAATTCACTGCTCCAGCCTAATTTTTTATCCAACACTTTTTCGCAAGTTAAGCGGCTCGGATAAGGAGGAATGTGCCATGCATTTGCAACATTAAATAAATTTTTATACCACACGCCTGCATCATCGTGCACTACATTCCAACCTAAACCAAACACCCATGGTGTCTCTTTTAAATCAGCGAAAAAATCTTTTGCAGTCCTTTTAGAGTCTTGGCCAAAAGCCAAAACATTACTTAAAAGTAGTAATAGAAGAATAATATTTATTTGTTTTTTCATTTTGTTTAAACTATACTAATTAACTGTTTTAAAAACAATTAATTACGAACAACAATAATAAACAAATTTTTTGAGGTAAACAAAGCTTCTAATGTTAAATTATTATTATAATAAGAAATCCTCCCCCTGTTTATTTGTAAAGAACTGAAAATCAGTTGATTTAGTTGACGTCAGTGTTACCAAGCTTTGATCAATCGTTTCCATAAAGGAATCGATTTTTCTTGCCCATATCCATAGCCCCCATATCCATATCCATATCCATATCCATACCCGTAACCATATCCTTTTTTATAATTGGCACCATTAATTAAACAGGCTAAATTTGGCAATCGATTTTCACGTTGAAGAGAATCAACGATTCTTAAAAGACGTTTATCTAAATAACCGGCACGTGCTACAAAAATGGTTGAATCTGCAAATTGTGAGATTAGTAATGTGTCTGCAACTAAGCCTATAGGAGCAGTGTCTACAATTGTGATATCATAATGACTACGCGCGTAATCAAAAATTTCTTTCACTCTTGGATGCATTAACAATTCAGAGGGATTAGGTGGAATGGTACCTGATGGGAGAATATCGAATGGAGAACTAGTGTCTGATGAAAATATAACGTCTTTAATAAGCAATTCATTGCTTATAATCAGATTGCTTAAACCTTGTCTTTTTTCAAGATTCATGTACTGTAATAATTTTGGATTCCGCAAATCAGTGCCTATTAATAAAACTTTTTTATTAGCTAATGCTATGGTTGCAGCGAGATTTAACGATACAAAAGATTTCCCTTCCTTTCCTATAGTTGATGTTACAAATACAATTTTGTTTTTTGAAGGAGTCTTGCTGTTTAAAAACTCTAAATTACTTCTTAATATCCTAAAAGCCTCTGCCATGTTGGAACGAATATTTTCTACGACAATTAACTTATTTTTATCTTTCGTTTCCGGTATATCACCTAAATATGCTAACTTGAAGTCATCTATTTCTTTTTTACCATGAACTTTAGTATCAATTACGTCGAGAAAGTAAAAAACTAAGATAGGCAAAACAAGACCAATCATGATTGAGCTCAAATAAATCATCTTTTTTTTAGGTGCAACTTGAGCGCCATCACTATAAGCTTTGTCAATTACTTTAGCATTGGCAACTGTAACCGCTAATGCTATGTTAGTTTCTTCGCGTTTTTGCAAAAGGTATAAATATAATTGCTCTTTAATTTGCTGTTGACGTTGAATTAATCTGAATTCCCTTTCGTATTTTGGCACAGACGTGATTTTGGAATTTATTTCAGCTTCCTTTTTCTCTAGATCTCTTAGTTTAATTTTTAATGCATTTTTTAAATTAATGAGTGCGTTTTTAATGCCGGTTTTTAAATCAGTTAATTGTTGGTTCAGTGATTCAACAACAGGATTTTTTTCAGTTGAATTTTTTTGGATACGATTCTTTTCCAACCACAACTTGTTGTATTCGTTAATCTGGGTTGCAATGGAAACGTCGCTCAAGCCAAGGTTGGCCGGTATTAGCTCATTCGTTGTGTTTTTTGAAAGGTAATCCAACATAAAATCAGCAACACTTAACTCTGTGTTGGTTTGTAAATAACCGGTATTTGCTAAATCTCCGCTGGTTAAAAATAGTTTGGCCTCCGATTCAATGTCGGTTAATTTATTTTTTGATTTGTAATTTTGTGCTTCTTCTTCTACAACATTTAACTCCCCTGTAATAAAATTAATACGCTCCGATATAAAATTGGCAGTGTTTTTACTCACCTGATTTTTATCGGCGATGGCATCTAAATTATGTTGTTTAATTAAATTATCTACAATTGCGGCTGCCTTATCTGCAATGGGGTCGCGCAAGGTAATTGTAATAGCGTTTGAGTTTTTATTAGTTGGGTATATTGAAATTGAGCCAAGGTAGTTGTCTACAGCAATATCAATTGGGTAAATCAAAACCCTCATTTTTTTATTTAGGTAATATTTGGAGAAGAAAGCTGTTTTAGTAATCACTATTTTTCCAAAATCAGTTTCAATATTATCTCCATAATTTTTTTTAGAAATAAAATCCCCATCTGCAGAGAGTAAGTCGAAACCATTTTCACCAACAATAATTTGCCAGTTTCCGTTAGGCACGTAACCTGAATCTTTTAAAAAGTAACTCGCTAGAATAGGGCTATCAAAAAATCGTTCATGTTCCAATGGACGACCTTTTACAAAGTAATTAACGTTTAGATTAAGCTCTTTTGCAACCAGCGTCATTAAAGCCCTTGATCTTAAAATTTCAATTTCATTTTCTAAGTTTTTATTGGTTTTTAAAATGCCTAAATCTTCAAAGGCACTAGTTTCAGACAATACGCCTCCATTTTTATCATCTTTAATTAAAATTCTCGCGCTGACTTCGAATAGCGGTGTTTGATATCTTAAATAAACAAAACCAATCAATAAAGAAACCATTAAGCTTAACACGAACCATTTCCAATGAAACAAATAGCGAACCAATGTGTCTTTTAGACTTCCTTCGCTTGATTCTTCAGTAACATTATTATAATTAATTTGGTCGTTGTTCATGTTTAGCGTTGAATAAGAATAGCCATGGTAATTAATAACGAAATAGCTGATATAATTACTCCGGCATTGCTTGGGTTTAATGCGCCAGAATTAATTTTTACTTTATTGGGTTTGATATAAACTACATCATTTTGTTCGAGAAAATAAGCGGGAGATGCAAAGAAATCACTTTTTGTTAAGTCAATTATAAAATTACTTTTTTGACCGTTTTTATCCCTTATTACTAATATATCGGTTCGTTTGGCTGTTATGTTGAGATCGCCGGCTAAACCAATTGCTTCAAGTAAGGTGATGCGTTCATTTGGAATATTAAATGTACCCGGTGTTTTTACATCACCTAAAACAGTAATTTTATAATTAGAAATACGGATTTGAATGTTAGGTGAATTTAAATATGGTTTTAATTTTTCATTTAATAATTCAATGGCTTGTACTCGGTTTAATCCGCCAACCATAAGTTTACCGATGACCGGGAAATCGATATTTCCATTAGCATCTACCAAATAGCCCGGAGGGGATTGTGCACCCTGAACATAACCGCCAATAAAATTAGAACTGACAGCATTGGTAAAGGGGTTAAAGGGCTTGCTAGCTTCTGCATCTAGTGAAGTAACCAAAATGTTAAGCAGATCGTCCGGTTTAATGGTTGGTGTATAATTTTTGTTTTGCTCTGCTGGCGGGACAGCGTTTTGAAAATAAATAACCTTTTTGCTGCTTAAGCAGCCACTCAGAATGGAAATTAATATTATAGCTATAATGAACTTTAGTGGAAGTTGCATACAAGCGTTAAAGATACAATTTTTTGTGAATGCTTATGCACTTCGTTTACCCTTAACAAGTATATTAAAAATGGCCTTGAAAAAGAACTTTGTATCGGTTGTAAATGGGTGATTAACTTTTTCACTTAAATATTCGCGCTCAGCAATTAAAACAGATTGTACGTCGCCATTGCGATTTAAAGCAACATATGGCGGCACACATCCGGGTTTAAATTTACTCCGGAGTTCCTGTAAATCTTTTGGAATATCATTAAAGTAACGTTTAGAAATAGGTCGCACACCTACTAATTTTAAGTCGCCTTTCAGCAAATTAATCAACTGCGGTAGTTCATCAATCCAGTATTTACGCATCCACTTACCCCAAGGCGTTAAACGAAAGTCATTTTTAGGTTTGCCGGAGTTGGCGTAGCCGTTTAATTGTAAAACATAATCCTGTAAATATTCAGCATACGGATGCATGGTGCGAAATTTATAAACTTTAATGGCTTTACCGTTTTTTCCAATCCTATTCATGGCAAATACCATCCCGTAACTGGGGCTCATGTTAAAATCAGGTAATTTTTCTTTTTGAACTACAGCATAACTAATGCCGTTGAAAGCATTAACATCAATAATTTTAAAACCACAACTAACTAAACGACCCAATACTTCTGCTTTAGAAAGCAAACGGTTGCGCCCACGGGTTACTAAAAAGTAAACTTTTTTTAAACCCCAAATTTTTGGGAACATGCGCAAAAAAATAAATTCAAAGAAAAAGAAAAAGTGTTTAATTAAAGGGATTTTATTTATTTTTTTAGCCTCGTGCCTAGCCTGAATGGTTTGAAAAGCCACAATAAAATAATCATTAAATACTAATTTAGAATTAACTTCCTCAAAAAATTTATTGATGCGTCTAACGTTATTTACTTTACTAAGGTTTATAAGTGCATTAAAGGGGGTATTACTGTTTAAAATGTTAAAGCTGTTGGTGGTAGAAACAATAAGGGAGGCATCCGATTCGGTGTTGACGTATTGATTAAAAAAATCATAAGCCTCCTTGCCGCACTTATCTATAATCAATTGTTTCATCTTAGCACTTTTACCCTTTGTTGAGTATCTTTAAAGACCTAAAAGTACAAAATTTAGTACAGTTTAGATTTTAGGAAAGTGTTAAATAATTTAGTCATAAAGGCATTAGTCGAAATTAATAACGGATGCGCCTTTGGATTGCTTTAATTGGTCTTTCATAAGAATAGCTTAACACAAAGTTAATTTAAATTAGACGAATGCTTAATCTTATTGGTAAAAAAAGCCCGAACTTTAAGGGCTTAATTTTGTTTAACATTAAATTAAATTTATGATGAAAAAAATATTATTTACGATTTTTTCCTTTTCTTTTTTTGGTTTGTATAGCCAGTCAAATCCAACACCACAAAGCTTACCCTATTCACAAAATTTCAACTCTTTTACTGGAATTACTAGTTCGTATCCAGCCGGCTGGCAAGGTTGGACTGTTGCTGGAAGCTTATCGACCTCTTATGTAACAACTGCACCAAATGGTAATTTTACATTGGCAGGTGGAACAAACGCAACTAGCACCGCAGGTGTTTATGATATGAATGGCAAAATAGGGTTGCTTTGTTCAGGCAGCACATTAAGAGCAATCTGTTTAGCAATCAACACAACTGGTAATTCTGGAATTAATTTAAGTTTTGATGCAGCAACCCAAGCTCAAATATCTGGTGGACGTATCAATGAAATCGGTTTACAATATAGAATTGGGAATACAGGAACATTTACAAATATTTCTTCTAGTACCTACCAAAATAATGCCAGTTCTACTATTAATAGCGGCACATCTGCTTCGAACATTCAAAACATATCGATTACGTTACCTTCAGCATGCGATAATCAAGCTAATGTTCAACTCAGATGGTTCATAAGGGATGTTTCTGGAAGTGGAAACAGACCGTCTTTTTCTATTGATAATGTGCAAGTAACAGTGACTTCTTCAACGGTACTAATAACAGCACAAGACCCAAATACGCCAAGTGCCGTTAATTGGGCGATTGGAAGCACGCTTAATCAGTTTTATTGGGCGGCCATTACACCTTCTGTTGCAGCCGCAACACTCAATTCTGTAACGGCAAATATGACAGGCAACTATGTTGCAGCAGATATCGCTTCTAATGGTTTTAAACTTTACTATTCAAGTGATGCGACTTTGATTCCGGCAGGAGACTTACTGCTAGGTTCTCAAAATTCAGCAAAAGTTGGCGCTACAGAAACAATAAATTGGACAGGATTGACCCAAAACTTTGCATCCGGAACTACAGGTTATATTTATGCAACAGCTGATGTTTCAGGATCTGCAAGTGCGGGTAATACAATTGCAGGTAGTTTTGGATCGAATGCAAATATTGTTTTTTCACCAACGGTGGCATACAATTCAGGAAACACGTATGGTTTAACAACAGATAAAACCTTTGCTTCACTGCCAACAAATCCAACACTTTTCGGCGTAAACTGCTCATCTGAGGTCAATATTAAAGTAGATATGAATGCGCCAACTGTAGGAACAGTTTTGGTTTTTGCAAATACCGGCACAACTTTTACCGCGCCAACCGGCGCAGGATCTGGGTTTACAGGTGCAAATTCGAATTATGGTTTAGCAACTAATTATCCAGCAGTTGGTGGTCGATTAGTATACAGCGGGGCAGGGAATAATTTCACAGTAACGGGTTTAACACTTGGACAAACATATAGTTTAATAGCTTATTCCTATAGTGGATCAAACTGGAGCTCAGGAACATCGGTAATTACAGGTACTGCAATAACCCAACCAGTAACCGCAACCGTTGTTACACCAAGTTCCGGACAAATTAATTTATCATGGACTAATCCCTCCTCGAATGCATGTAACAATAATGTAATTGTTATTGCAAGACAAGGCTCAGCTGTGGAGTCTGCCATCAGTAAGACTAATTTTGACGGATTAGTTAGCGATATTGATTTTACAGGAGCTAATGCAACCTGGACTTTGAATTCCAATACTAATGACGTGTTTGATTTAACAACTGGTTTAATTGGTACAGACAACACTAATTTTTTAGTTTACAAAGGAACTGGAAATTCTTTAACCATTAACGGCCTTACAAATGGCACGCCGTATTTTTTTAGAATCTTTACGGTAGATGGAAATGGATCTGCAGCCAGATGGAGCAATGCAGTTGATGCTTCTGGGACTCCTAATGTGCCCGGTTTCTACTGGAATGGAGGCAGTATAAGCGCTATTCCTGCCAATGGCGGATCAGGGACTTGGGGTACATCAAACGCTTGGAGGCAGCCCGGAGCTTCAGGATCTCAAGCTACATGGGTAGATGGAAATCCTGCAATATTTGGAGGTAATGCAGGGGTTGTTACGTTGGATGCAAGTAGAAGTGCAACAGGTTATTCCTTCAACACAAGCAGTTACACCTTACAAACAACATCTTCAACTGGAATTAATTTAACCGGCCCAATAAGTATTTCAACAAATCAAGAATTAGTTTTAGCTCCAAATTTACCATCTACAACCTTCGGGGTAATTGGTGTTAGCTCAATAAGTGGTAGTGGAACATCATCGATTGTTATTTTTGGTAATCCAGCATCTTCAATAGAAAATAGCCGTATTAATCTGGCTTCTGCTAATTCCACCATTAGCGTGCCAACGGAAATAAAATCAAACAGCGGGCTTGGCATGGCTGGCTATGTTTCAACATCTTTAGGAGGTGTTATAAACGGCAATATAATTAACAACTCTAATTTAAGAACAATGATTGGCGCAACGAGTGGAAACGATATAATAATAAACGGGGTCATCAGTGGAAGTTCAGGTTTACAATTTTCTGCTGGTCAATCAGGAGGCATTGGTACAATATTATTAAATTCTCCAAACACTTATGCTGGTAACACTCTTTTCAACACAGGTAATGCTGGTGTAGTTTCTTTAGGCGTAAACAATGGTTTACCATTTAATACAAATGTAACAATGGCATTTTCTTCAAGCAATGGAGGAATATTTAACTTAAACGGGTTTAATCAAACCATAGGCAATTTAGCAAATGGAGTTGGTGGAGGTTCAATTACTAATAATAGTTCAGTATCTAACAGCACCTTAACAGTTACACAAACTACAATAGGTTCTTTTAACAGACCCATTACAGATGGAAGTGGAGGAATGAAATTGGGTATAACCAAAAATGGCTCAAGTATGTTAACACTAAATGGTACAGGTTATACTTTTTCTGGGGGAATTAATATCAATGCGGGTGAGTTAAGATTCAATCCAAGTGCAAGTCCGGTAGCTTTAGGCTCATGTCCTGTTATTTTAAATGGGGGTACTCTAGGTAGTTCAGGTATTGCTGCATCAACCGTGCTTAACTTCTCAACTTTAGATTTAGAGGGTAATGCCAGCATTAGTTTAGCGGCCTCGGCACACACCCTTAATTTTGCAGCCAGCAACGGTGTAACATGGTCAAGCGCGCTAGGTAATTTAGACATTATTGGCTGGATAGGCACCTACACTACCATGCCGGGTTCTACGGGTACCAATGGTAAAATTTTTATTGGCAACAGTGCCAGCGCATTAACAGCAGCTCAATTAGCAAAAATTCGTTTTTACGACGGAAGTACTTATTATGGCGCAACCTTATTAAGCACAGGCGAATTAGTGCCTAACGGCAAATTATCTAAATTAGAATCCGCCTTTTGCGGTTACACTTCTGTTAGCCCAATAGAGTATATTTGGGCAGATAGCTTGGGTACACCTTCGGTAAACAACAACGACCGTTATATTTTTAAATTAATAAATGGTGCAAGCACCTTTACATGGCAAACGCCAAATGGCTGGCCGGTGATGCAGTTTTATAATTTCCCGGGATTAACTTTAAATACCACTTATACCGCTTCGGTGGCATGGTCTGGCGATGGCGGTGTTACCTTTGGTGCCTTTGGACCTACCTGCACAGTTAGCAGCCCGGTAAACGGTACAACAAATATCTCTTCAGCAACTTGTGGGGCCACACTCAGCAGTTTTAGTTCGCCTATTTTTGCCGATGGTAATGGGGCCAGCCAATATGAATTTCAATTAATAAACAGTGCGTTAAGCTACACACAAACAAAGGTTAACACGGCGGCTAACTGTAACCTATCCATGTTTACCGGTATAACAAATGGGGCTACCTACACCATTAGCGTGAGAGCTTTTGTAATGGGCGTTTGGAGTCCATATAGTCCAACCTGCACTATAACTGCACCAAATAGCGCTACAACGCAATTATCTGTTGGTTCTTGTGGTTCCAGCCCGGCAAGTTTAACCAGCGGTATATTTGCAGATGCAGTGAGCGGTGCCACACAATATGAATACCGATTAAGCAACAGTAGTTTGAGTTATAGTTCAACTGTAGTGCGTACGGCACCAAACTTTAATTTATCAATGTTTACAGGTTTACAAAATCTTACAACCTATACTGCGCAGGTTAGGGTGTTTGTTGGTGGCAGCTGGGGCAACTATGGACCAGTTTGTACATTAACTACACCTGCTATCCCAACTACTTCATTGTGGTCTGGCAGTTGTGGTTCAAGCCCTGCTACATTTGTAAGCGGTATTTTTGCGAATGCGGTAAATGGAGCAACACAATACGAATATCGTTTAAGTAACAGCAGTTTAAGTTACACGTCAACAGTAGTAAGAAGTGGCACTAACTTTAATTTATCAATGTTTGCAGGGGTACAAAACAGTACAACTTACACATGCGATGTGAGGGTTTTTGTTGGAGGCAGTTGGGGCAATTACGGCACAACCTGTACTTTAAATTCACCTGGTATTCCTACTACTTCTTTATCACCGGGTTCATGCAATACAAGCCCTGCTTCTTATTACACAGTTGGTTTGTTTGTAAATCAAGTAGCCGGAGCAACGCAATATGAGTACACGTTATACAACACGGCAAACTCATATACATCTGTAATTACACGTTCTGCATCAAACTTTAACTTAGGGATGTTTAGCCCTTTACCTGCTGTTTCTACAACCTATTCTGTAATTGTAAGAGTTAATCAGGGGTCAGGTTTTGGATCTTATGGTCCGCTTTGTACAGTTACTTCGCCTGGTACACAGGCAAAATTAGGCGGATCTGCTGAGGTTGAGTTTGCAGAAAACACAAGCAATCAATCTGCTTTAAAAGTGGCCGGAGGATTAAATGATGCATTACTTGATGCCATTGTGTTTCCGAATCCTGCAAAAGAAAGTTTTAAGGTGCTCTTAACGAATTATGAAGTTAACCAAGCTGTAACAATAAATGTGTATGATGCACTTGGCAGATTAATGGATAGTAAAACAGAACAGGCTGAGGTTATTAGTAATTTCAACCTTGGAGCTGATTACGCTAAGGGCATTTACAATGTTGTTGTGATGCAAGGCAATACCATTAAGAACTTTAAAGTAGTGAAGGAGTAAGTTGTTTTAAAATCAATTAAAAAAAGCCTTCCTGAATTTTCTGGAAGGCTTTTTGTTTTTCTGGTTAGATTAACAAAGGGTAGAAACAGGCTTCGACTGCGCTCAGCCTGACAATAGAGAGAAAACGACTTTCAGGCTCTTTAAACCTTAAGCTAAATTTGCAATAGAATTTAAGTATGTAAACAGTGAAATTTTATAAGAAGAATCTACTCTTTTACGATTAAGCGTTTGATTGTATTTTTTATGTTTTGTAAAACAAGTTCCTTAAGCCACTCAAAGGGCTTATTGCTCCAACGTTGCGGGTGAAAGGTAAACATAACCTGAGATGGGAAGTTGTTATGTTGAAGATCAGAAATGATCTGAAAGGTAGAATGATAACTTCGTTTTAAAAAGTCAGGATTATTAATACTGTTCGCATTCATGGCTTTATCACGAACACTTACTTTGTTTCCATCCCAGCGACGACCGGTGTCGGTTAAGTAAAAAACAGCATTAAAATTTAAATCAAAATAAGGTTCGGCAATAATACCTGATTCCTTGTAGTTGTATTTTTTCCAAATGTCGCGGTTATCAAATTTACTCATTGGGCTGCCATGCATGCAAATGGTTTCAATACTAACATGATTCCTGAATTCTTTTAAATGTTGACTAAACTCTTCGTATGCTTTGTCAACATTGCCTTTTGCAGTATCCATGGTTTCGTAATGGTACCCAATTTCATGACCCATGTTTTGCAATCGTTTCATGATGCCGGCATCAAAACTTTGTGGTATGTTTCGGAAATAATAGGTGCCTTTAATTCCTAATGAGTGTTGTATTTCGGCAAAGAGGAATGAGTTTAATTTTTTATCATCAACATCGTGCCTTAGGATAATACATTTTTCTTTAGGGTGCTTTACAAATTGAGCATAAGTTTGAAAATCATAACCAGCTTTTATTAATCCGTTTAATAAACTTTTATAAGTATCTATGGTAAAATCTCTCACTTAAATTGGAATTGAAAGTCTGGTGTATTTTGCATCACAGTGGCACTCTTAGGATAATTTTCAATAAACCAAACTAAAAAAGAAGTGAGGTTAATTTTATCGGATAAAAAAGCATTTCTTTTTTTGATGGTGTTTGCCTTTAGTTCAGGCTCCTTTAGAAGTTCATTTATTTTTTCTAATACATTTTTTCCGTTTTTGTAATGCCAAACTAAACCGGCTTTAGCTTGCGCGTTAATTGTACCAGACTCCATTGTATTAATATATATAGCCGGCGTGCCAAGCATGGCACATTCTGAGGCCATAGTAGCACCTTCACCAATAAACAAATCAGCAAAAGCCATCACCTGATGTACCTTTGAAGGATGCAGTTTTAATTGAAATTTTTTAAGTTCTTCGGGTAACGGCGACTCTGATGAAATAAAAACTTTGCCTTGAGTGTTGAGGTAGTTTACTAAGCTTATTTTTTCATCGAAAGTGAATCCCGCCTCACCAACATCATGGCTGGCGTTCCAGGAAATGAATCTCAAGAAAAAAGACTTTGTATTGTTAAGTAAGTTTAATTCTTTTAAAATACTGTTGTCAAGTTGAAATACATCAGGATGTAAGTATGCCAGTTCATGAAAGCCATTATACCTTATTTGTTTTGTGCCATAATTTTTATGAAAGGATGTGCTTGTTAAAACATATTTTGTAAAAGGCAAATACAATTTTACCTGCTCATTATTGCCTGTATCTTCCAAAGCAATATTGGATTTTCTGAGAAAAAATGCTGCATGAGCTGCGTAGGGCGAGCCATGACTTAAGAATAAATCAGGTTTAAATTTTAGCGCTGTTTTAAGCATTAAAAAATCAAACTTAATTAGACCAAAAATTTTACCGAATGTGCTTTTATATTTTTTACCGAAAGAAATAAATTCAAAACCTTCATGAATCAATAACTCTACTTCAAACTCTTTTTGGCGGCAAGTAAATAAAACAAGATGATTTTTTTTTCGGAATTCGTGCGCAAAATTTTTAAATAAGTGGACGTGTCCCGGATGACCAATATCAATCAGTACTTTCATTTTATTTTTTTAAGGAGCTGCAAAGCTGTTTTACCCAGCTTATACATGAGGGGGCGGTTAATTTTAATGAACCGGCCATGTTCTACTAACTCACCACCGAACTTAGATTTAAAATCGCGAACACCATAATCTTCATTAGATTTACCGGCGCCCATGAAATCAAAGTATTTCAAGTTGTTTTTAAAACCGTATTCAATGGCCGCATAAGTCGCCATTACACTTGGACTTTGATCCTTATAATCTTGATCCAGACCGCAAATGTAAAACTCATAAATACATTCATTGGTTAGGATTGGACAAACAATGCCGCCAATGACCTTGTTTTGAAATTTAACCAGGAGTATTTTTCCAACATTGCTTTTGAAGAACGCAATAAAGAAATCTTCGGTAGGTAAAGGCTTTTTTATTTTTTTTACGTAGAGTTCTTTTAAGATGGTATAAAATTCAATTACTTCTTTTTCGTTGTTCGCTTCCTTCAATTCAGTTCCTGAAGCGAATGCTTTTTTAATTTGTCGTTTACGATTAGAATTAAAGTTGTTCCAAACAATTTGTTCGTTGCTGCAATTTAAATGAAAGTTTAAATAGAATTCAAAATGCCAGCCATTTTTTTTGAAGACAGATTTATAATTGCTGTAATCTTTAAAATTTCGGGTTTCAATGTAAATTACTTTTTTTAATGTAATGCTAATATGTTTAATTAAAAAATCATCAACTTCATGTAAACCGGAAAGTAAAGGTCCCCCATAGATAATGGCACGAGTTGAAAAAAAACCTTTGACTCCTTTTTCTTTTTGTATGGTAACTACACACAAGGCCTTTATTTTGTTTGACGCTTCAACAGCTAGAGCAATGGCTTTATAGCCTTGCACCGCGTTAATAAAATTATAGAAAGATGGTTGCTGAAAAGCAGACGCATAAGGAGAACTTTGGCTAAAAGCTAACCATTGTTCAACATTTATTTTATCATTGGTTTTTAGTAACATTAAATATCCTGATCAATGGCTTCAAAAATACCAGGCTTAAATCCAAAAATCAGTTTCGAAATACGTTTGCCTAACTTTGAGAATCTTTTTATTAAAGGGTAGTTAGATGGGTAATCGTAGAAATAGTTGTTTTTTGAATTAAATGCAGCATTGAACTCAGAATCTGTCATGTCTAATTTTTTGGTAATATATTCAATGTCGTTCTGTATGCTGATTTCATTATACGGGCTTTCTGCTAAGAGTTTCAGTGCCTGTTCTCTAGTAATTTCACCCGATAAAATTTGTGCAGAATATGTAATGATGCGCTTATCTATGTTAAATTTTTTTGGAAGCCAATAACTGATGGCGAATTTTGTGAAAATGTTTTCGTGATGGTGGCCACCATAATCTTCCCAGCCATATTTTTCAATCAATAATTTTTTTGCATTTGTTTTGTTGTAAGGCAAATAGTATAATGGCCGAACAGCTTTTATTTTTTTTACAAAGCCATAGTATGCTAATGTTAAAAGACTTAGTCTTGGATATGTTTTTAAAGAAGTTTTGGAAAATCTGGACGTAACGTAATCCAATTGTTTACTATCCGAATAAGTCCAGCTTAAAGGTTGTTTGCCTTCGGACCTAAAATCCCCGCCATTTAAGGCATATTTTATGCCGTGTTCGGCGGCTGCACGGTATAATACAGATTTTATAGCAATATCGGTTGGGCTATCAATCCAAGGCAGCGTAGCCTGAATATAGGCTCTAAGAACCAATTTCACTTCATTGTAATCAATCACAAAGGTTTTAAGATCATAATTTAATTGCTGAGTCATTTTTTCAATATTGCTTACAGCAATGTTTGAGCCCCAACCATTGTCGAGGTATACCGCCAGCACTCTTAGTTTAAATTGATGGGCAATGTGAAGAAGATAGGAACTGTCGGTACCGCCGCTTATACCAATGATACAATCGTATTTTTTTCCTTTGCCATCAAGCTTCATTTTTACAACCATATTTTCCCAATCCTGCATGCCTTTCTCTCCTCTTGGGTATTGTTGCATTAATGACAATTGCATTTTTGCATAATTTGAAACGCCTTGTTCATCAAATTTAATGTTTGGTATAGTTGTATCCCATAACCCTAAAGAACACCTTTGATAAGTTTTGAAATAGTCAATTTTACGACGAATGCTTTTTGAGTAGAGTTCTATTAAGCGTTCAGCTATTTTTTCGCTACTTAAATTTTGAATTTTTGATCTGCCATTACTTCTTAAAGGATTTTTTAAAACCTGGATTATTTTCTCTGCTACATCATTAGGCTCATAGTTCACAAGAAAACTATTTTCTGCCCCATTTATTACATTTATTACATCACCAACTTTTGTTGAGACAATAGGGCAGTTACAGGCCATTGCTTCTTTAATGACATTAGGAGAACCTTCATGAAATGAGGTTAGTAAGAGTAAATCAGCCGCGTTGTAATACTCAACCATTTCAAGCGTGTTTAAGCCTTTAAGGTAATGTACCTCAAGATTAGGAATACTTTTTTTTACTAGGTTAATGGCTTTAGCTGCGAGAGTGTAGTTTTTTTCAGGACGGTTTGGATCAGATGCAAACAAAAGATGAAAATTAGAAGTTGACCAACCTAGCTTTTGTTTTGACTCAATAGGATTTTTTTTAATAAAGACATTTAAGTCAACCCCATTAGGAATTACAATTGCTTTTGTATTGGATAAAACTGAATGCATTTGATCAGACTTAACAATGGTTTGATTCCAAATGAATTTGGAGAGAAATTTTGTAAACAGAAAAATGAATTTGTTTGTTGAGAGCACATCGCTACCCATTAAAGAAACAATAATGGGTTTAGAAGTAAAGGTTAATGTGGCAACAATTCCACTGAGCGAATAATGCGCATGGATTAATTCCGGATTTTCTGCCTTAAGTATTTTTTTTAAAGGTATGATGTTTTTAAAGTAGCCTTTTAATCCGGTACCAATGATGTTATAAAAAACAACTTGAATACCTTTTTCCTCCAAGGATTGTGCCTGTCGTTGGGTAATGTAATCAATACCGTGATTATAACTTCTAACGAATAATACTTTCATTTAAAAACCAAAGAATAGATTGTGCATATACATTTTCAATTTCTAGGTTATCATTAACAAAGTCCCATTTATCTTTTTGCTTTAAATAGTAACCTTTAGAATAGGGGATCCCCGCGGTGCCAAAATACAAACTTTGAAATTCGATAATGTAAAACTTTTGACCATCATAAGCAATATCAAGCGATGCATGAGGCACATTTAATTTTAAAAAAAAGGAATAGGCATAATCAAACAAGCCTTCCGGTGCATGGGCATTAGGCCCGTACAAATAATTATCGTACCCACCGCCGCTAGCTTTTATTCCTCTGCCTTTTTGAATAGGCCTATTAAATACATAAAGCATTTTTCCGAATAGATATAATTTCCAATCGTTTTTAAGATTTGGTATAAATTGTTGAACTATGAATTTACGTCTGTAAATATCTTCTTTCAAATAGCCTAAATGCTTTTTACTTCGGAGGTAGTCTTTTATATTTTCTTTAGGGTTTGATACCTTATTATTTTTTTTAATAATGTTTATTAATTCTTCTTCCGTTTTAGCAAGGAAAACACCGGTTCCGGAGGCACCCTCTGCAGTTTTAAAAACGCATGGATAAGAGATGTTATTTCTAAAGCTTAAAAAATCATTTAGCGAACCAAACGATAACGCTTTTAACGGATCGGATTCATTAATTTGATTCCTTAAAAGTTCCATGAAGACCTTATTATTGTTGGCTCTTAAGTGCTTATATTGGGGAATTACTTTAGCACCAACTAATTCTAAACTTAATATAATGTCTTCAATAAAAGATTTATAGTGGTAACCTATATCTTCAGAGGAAGTATATAAAATAATTTGTTCTTTTAATTCGTTTAAATGCGAAGTAACTTCATGAAGTTTACGAAACTCTATTTCTAAACCTAAGCCAGTAAAATAAATTTTAAGTTTTTCCTTATCCATACCGCTGCGGTAAGGGCTATCAAAGTGTTTAGAACCAAATTTGTTTTTGTAGTCGGTTAATGCGATAATTTTCACCATTACTTTTTACTTTGTTGTGCTGGTTTTTATTTGATTTAAGCGCAAAGCAAGCGACGCTGACGCTAAAACAGTATCACGAGTTTTCTCATTCATAAAAGGATTAAATCCTTTGATTGAAGCTATAATGTTTTCTGTTTTAAACAGTTTGTCGGAACTAATGTTGCTAAGTTTATTTATTAAGTCAGATTTATTTCCAGAGATAATACCAAGATTATCCATGTTTTCTTTTACAACTTTCCGTTTTAATTTTTTTAAAGCGAAAGCGAGAACAAGTTTGGATAAATTAAACTTGTTCAAAATGTCAATAGGTTTATACCCTTTGCCGGTTTTTTGATTAAGAATGATGGAGTTTGTTTTTCTGATGATATGAGCATAAATAACTTGACCATTCATTCGTTTATAAGGATTTTTAGTTAGGAAATCAGCATTAGCGCCAGCATATTTTGTTTTTAATAATTCATTTAAAAATTGATAATCTATAAAAGGTGTTCTAACAATTAAATGTTCTTGTTGAGCTACAATCCATTGTCCAAATAATTTTCTAAAAATTTCTTCAAAAACGAAGACATACATTTTTTGATTTTTACTTAAGTTTTTGGGAAGATTGTTTTTATAATTAATTAGTTCGTTGATTAACTCTTCAAGTTCAGGTTTAAATTCATTAATATTGAGAAATTCGAACACCTTCGATTCAGAAATGTGTTTTGCAAAAGTGTTTTTATCATCGTTATTAAATAGTGAAACGAGTGCTGAGGAACTCACAGCGCCTTCAATATGCAATGCTCTAAAAAGCTCACTTCCAAAATACCCGGCTAACAAATAATCAGATTCTTTTTTTATTTCTTTTGCAGAATAGGAAACGTGTGAATAAATAAAACCATTACCACCCACGCTGCTTTCGTTAAATTCTTTTGCACTTTGTGGATAGTTATGATTAAGATATTCTAAACTACCCAAATCAAAACAGTTATAGTACAGGTTTAATTCTTTAGCATTATTTTGAGGAATAATTACATCGTCATTTTCTGGTTTGCCAAACGAAAAAGTTTTAAATTGTTTGTTATGGTACACTGCACAACTTACTAGTGTTCTACCATCGAAGCCTCCGGTAAAAGCTATATGCATATTAGAATCTGGGTAATAAGATTTAGTAGTTTTAATGAACAAGTCTGCTAATTCGTTTTTATTAAGTTTATTATGCTTGTTGTTAAACAAATTTGAAACATTAAAGTGCTTAAAAAACGTAAAGTGATTTGATTGAATTTGGAGATATGTATTGGCCGGCAGCAATGAAATCTCTTTAAATAGAGTTCGGTTAAAAAAGCCATAATTAAAAAGCAGGCATTCTAAAATAAATTTTTTATCAATTGTTAAATTGTTCGAATAGTCTTTGTGTATATAGTTAAAATTACTTGAAACAATATTGTAATCTGCAGAATAATAAATGGGCAGTATGCTTAACAATGAATTAAAAATTTCTGTTGAATCTTCGGTTTGACGGATTAAGTAAAAATTTCCTTTCAGGAGTTTTAGTTTTTCAGGCTCAAAATTGACCAACAACATTTTATCAGAAATAAAATCGCCAACAATAAAGTAAGTGCATGTGCCAAATTTTATAATCTCAGGCTCTCTATCAAAAGTAATTAAATAGTCTCCGGCTAAAGGATAAGTGTGTTTGTGGCTGAAGCTTTTATTTTTTTGTAAGATAAAGTGATTCATTATACTAAACCGCGAATGCTTAGTTTAAAAATATTCCAGCTAAGAATGGCAATACTGATAACAAAAAGGTAAACTTCCCAGTATCTGTATTTTTTTTTATGATTCCACTCTAAACCAATTGGTATAAACAGTATTAAGAAGGGTAAAGCAATTAACTGAAAACGATCTTGAAATGAAACGCCGGATAACGCAAGTATTGAAATGTAGCCTAATGAAAACGAAAAAACATAAGCCATGTTCCTCATTTTATTTTTCAATACAATGTACATACCAACAAAAACAAAAAAGTACATGGCGTTTCGTACAATTTCATTTTGGAAGTGCATATAAATGCCAAATTGGTTTTCATCAAAATGAATTAACGATGGAAAGGGGGTAATAACAGAGCCGGCTATAATAAATGGTGCAATTAATGCCTGTTTGTATGAAACTCCTCTTTGTAGCGCGGAATTAGTTAATTCATTTGAAAAAGTTGATGACCCCTGATTGCTAAGTTCAAAAATTTTGTCAACCATGTTGAACTTTTTTAAAACAAAAACCAATCCTACAGAAATCAGTATAAAGGAAAAGCGGATTAAAAACTTATTTTTTTTGGCAGTATTAAAATAAAAAAAGAAATGAACTGAGGCTGAAATAATGATGAGTGGTATTAGAAATAATCTAAAATAATAGAGTGGAATTAAAGATATAAGCAAAAACAAGGCATATTTAATCCCCTTCTCAGGGTTATGGGTAATTTTTATAATATAATATGTAGAGTTGCATATTAAAAAAATTAAAATCGTTTCTTTAAGATACATGGCCGAAAACCAGAGCAATGATGGGAAAAGCATAAAAAAAATGGCAGCTTCTTTTGCTTTTTTTTCAGAATAAAGCATTTTGGCAATTTGAAAAATTCTTACTGCTGTTAAAGAACCAAAAACAGCATTAAAAAATTTAATTAAAAGTATAGAGGAACCAATGTAATGGTAAATAATGCCTAAATAAATTGAAAAACCGTAATCTGTTTCATTTTTCCAATATCCTGAAAGGGCTTTAAAAACACTTCGTTCTTCTGCTAATGTTTTTGCAACAAGTTCTCCCGAAAAATGGTAATTCCATCCGTCTGCCGCAGCTATTTCCATTGGTAAATTATATGGGTCATAAAAATAGGTAAGCGTGTAAACACCTGCAATTGCAAGAACACGGTATACAAGACTATGTATAAATAACTTTCGAACGAAATTCTCATCAAGTAACCAATTATTAAAATACCAATTAACCGAAAAGTAAAACCAAAATATTATCATTATTCCCATAATTAACACCGGAACTTCCATGATGTAATTTGGGAATATGATCAAGTGAATAACCAAAATTAAAACCGAGAAAATTAAAGCCCTTGAATTATTTTTATTTCCCCAGTTTGTTTTCATATAGTAATTGGTAGTTTTGATAAACTATGCCAATGTTATAGTTTTTATTAAAAGAATCAACGGCTGCTAGCTTCATTTCCCTTTTCTGCTCACCAGTTAAGTTAATCCACTGTAAAATGCATTCCTCAAGCGATTGAACCGAAAAATCCTTAGCCAAAAAGCCATTATAACCGTTATCAACTATGTCAATCATTCCACCTGCAGGACTGCTTAACAGCGGTACACCTAATGAAAGTGCTTCGAGAGCCACAATTGGCATACCTTCCTGAGTTGATGAAATGATAAGAGCATCAGCAGCATGCAAATAATCAGCTGCGTTTTCAATTGATCCTGCTAAATACAAATTATCGGCACCTGCCTCAATAACTTTTTTATATTCGTCATCACTTATTCTATGCCCAATTAAAATACAATTAATATTAGGTTGTAGGGCCTTTAGTGATTTTAAAGTTTTGGCCAACAAAGAAAAATTTTTATAAAAGGTTATATTGCCAATAGCTAAAAACTTTGGCCCATTTATAATATTGAAGTTTTTCCATAATAAATCCACTTCATCAACTCTGCGCTTAATTTGATGGGGAATAATGCCATTATTAATTTGTATAAACTTTAATTTTGGATAATTGGCAATAAACTTAGTATAGATTGAATGAGCAATGCATACATGCTGAATTTTATTATTGGCAAATCTTATAAAATTTAAAATTCTAAAAATCGGTTGCCATACTTCAAAGTTACTGTGAACAGTATGAATAAACCTTATTTTACTAAAAAAAAATGAGCTCAAATATACATAGTAAAAGGGATTGTGAAGGTGAACGTGAACAATGGATGGCTTTATCAATTTTAAATATTTAATAAGATCAACTAGCTGTTTTACTGAATATTTTTTTGACCAGTTGAATTGTGATAATTGAACGCTGGATAAAACGTTGTTAGTAAAGGAATTACTTTTTGAAGTTGGGTTTAAAAGTATTATTTCCACTTGATTTTCACGAGCTTGCTGATTGGCTAGTTGTGTGCAGAAATTTTCGGCACCACCAATGTTTAAAGTTGAAATAACATGAACAATTTTCAAAACTTAGAACGCAACTGAATAATTAGTTTTTCGCTTACTACCTGGTCTACTTTCCTTGCAAACAAGCATTCGCTTTGTAATATTTTTGGGTAGTCGTCAAGAATTAATGTTTTAGGCGGGCCGTTGGTATTCCAATCAATATAACGAAACGGTTGGTTGATTAATTTTTCCTTTAAAGTTTTAGAGTTGTATACAACTGTTTGAATATACTGCTCATCTGAAGCCCATACTCTTTTAAAAAACTTATATAAGGACTCGTTATTCTTATGTGATTGCAAAACCTCATTTGCTGCTTCACTGGTAAGTGCCCACCATTGGCTGCCAAAATATGGTTCGTAACCGCCAGGAAATTTTCTTTTGAGGTTAAAAAGTTTATATATTGCATGAAGGCTTTTATGCAAGTACTTTTTTAGGTAAGGATTAAAATCCTGCAACTCATCATGAAACCATGGATAATTTATTTTCGATAAGCCGCCGCCCTGCAATTTAGTGCTGGGTAATTTTAAGCCTTCTATTACACTATACTTTAGGTTTTCTAATCTTTTTTCAATAAAATCATTGCTGTAAACCGGGTAACAAGAACCACTCATGTTAATGAAGTAATTGGATTTATCCTGGCTTTCGCTTGCTAGCTGCATTAGATGAATGGTAGCTTCAATTACTTTAAATCCTGCCCATCCCGATTTATATCGTTTTGTAGCAAAAGTTACTTTTGCATTAGATTTAATATCGTTAGGCACATCAAATGAAAACCCTTTTTTGAAATGAATAAAAAATGAGTTTTTACCATTGTCTAGTAAGCGAATAAGGTTAAAAACATCGTTAGGCTTATTGTAAACAATAAACAAATAAGCAATTTTCATTTTTTACGTAAAAGTTTTTTAATTAAAAATTTTTTAATGTCATTAATTCCAACCATATTTTTTAATTGCAAAGCCAACTCAATAATGTTGTTTCGGAATTCCGCATCGTATTTATAATCAAAAACTTTGTTTAAATCCATAATGTTATTAACCCTAAATGCAATCGCTTTTTCATAAGTTAAACTGCTCCACATGCCACCTTTGTGCGAGCGGTATGCGCTCATGAATTCATGATGGTATTTTATTTTACCTTTTTCTGCGGCCAAAATATTCATATACCAGTCAGTTGATTTGAGCATTAACATTTTTTCATAGTCTTTTTCAGTAAAATGATTTTTAAAAACAATAGATGCAGATGGGATAAAATTTGATTTTAGTAATTCGTTTATTTCAAAATCTCTTTCAGTTTCAATTTCTGTATATCTAATATTGGTATTCTTTGCTTCGTGGTAAATAAATGCATTATGAAAGGAAGCTGAATAAAGAGGGTTTTGGGTTAAAAAATCTACTTGTTTTTGTAATTTGTTTTCATCAGTCCAAAAATCATCACCTTCACAAATGGCAATATATTTACCTGAGCAATTTTTTAAAACATTTAATTCGTTTTTTATCGCACCTAAATTATGTTCGTTAGCAAGAAGTTTTAAGCGATCGGGGAATTGCAGTTTTAATTTTTCAATAATAAGCCTTGTGTTATCAGTAGAACAATCTTCGCCAACAATTACTTCAAACTCAAAGTTTGTTTTTTGAGTTAAAATGCTTTTTAGAGCTTTTTCAATATATTTTTCGTGGTTGTAGGTTATACAACAAACGCTTAAAAGGTACATGGTTATTCCGTTTTAGATTCAAAAACAAGTATTTGCAGTCTTGTATCTTTTTTGAATTGGTAATCTAATTTTTTGGTATTTGTAAAGAAAGGAGAACTTTGAAACAATCCAGCACAAACCGGGTGATTGTATATTACTGTTAACTTACGCGGGTTTTTTTGCAAAGAATGTTCAATATTTTTAAGCACCTCAGTAACTACAGCGCAAGGAAAGGGGTTAAACAAATAAATGTAGTTATAGTTTGTATAATCATTAAATTTTCCGGCATCTGCATTAATAATAGAGGTGTTTTTAATCTTTAAAATATTTAAGTTGGATTGAGCAATTTCACATAAATTTTTTGATAATTCAACGCCGCTTATTTTATTAAAGGGATACTTTGAAAATTGAACTAAAGCATGCCCTTTGCCACAACCTAAATCAATGATAGAGTCTGATTGAGAGATATTTAAATTTTTAAATAAAAAGGCAAGGCTGTTGAACTTTTGCATTGCCTCATGTCCGTTAGCTCTTTCATCTGAAAGCCCAAGACCATTTAAATTGAAATCAGGCTTAAAATCTAAGCCTTTTATATTGTGGTAATAATTTCTTATTCTCTTTAAAATACTTTCATCAGGGTTTTGCAGAAAGAATTTTATTCTGTCAACTAATTTTTTATTCTTCGGCATGCTTGTTTTTCAAAAAGTTATTTTGAATGGCTTCCATTGAGCGATTTGTTTTATTGTAAAAGTAGGAAGATAATAAACTATTTCCTTGAATTACGATTTGATACAAATAGTAATAACCGGTACTAAATTGTTTTTTGTAAAAATCATTGCCCCATCCTTCTGTATGAGAATTTAGATTTAATGTAAATGAATTTTTAAGACTGAATTCTACTGATAAAATTCCTACCGAGTAGGCTCTATATTCTCTGTCGTATGAAGCATCTAAGCAGTATTTTTTATTTTTAAAAAATACATTTACTCTATATGCCACTTTTTTGTTGTTCAAGCAAACATAAATAATTTGACCTGAGAATTTGTTCAATGCACTAACAATAACACTTCTTTTTATTTTATCAGAATAAATATTGGATTTGTTTTCTGTTAATTTTGAAGTTGAGATTTTTTCTATTTTATCTAATTCTGATTCTTTGAATGTTTCATCAAAACATAATAGAGTCAAATTGGATTTGTTTATTTTATTCTTACTGCTTCTTAAATTTTGTTTATGACTTAAAGAATATAATTTTTCATAAGCCTCATAATTACTGTAGTCTTTGATGTTGAATAAAAATGATTGGCTGTAACAATAAGCACTATTTTTAAAAATAGCATATACTTTGGAATGAGGAGAAACTTGCTGCAAGTGAATCAAGTCAAAACTTTCCTTTTTTTTAAGTGCGTTAATTGCATAATTAAACTCGTGTAAAGTTAAATCGTTTGCAATAACATCTGAGCTGTCGGAAAAAATGTCCTGATTAATAAACTGTAATTTTTTGTTAGATATAAAATACTTTTTTTTAACTTTTAAAATAAAAGGAAAAATAGCTTTGAGTTCAGAATTTTTATACAGGAATATTATCCTTAACTTAATTTTTTCACTTTGGTTCAATGATTCGCAAATGATTTTTAAAAAATCAATAGAGTTGTAAAAATCAAGATCCGCAATTGTTTCTTCAAAAGACTTCCATTCAATTAATGTTTGATTAAGAAGATGTTGATCGGTAATAAACTTAACTTTATAATTATTGCTTTCGTTCATTAATTTAACAAACAGTATTTGTTTAGCAATAAAACAGAGCTTTTGCCATTGAACATTAAAACATCTAAAACTGATAGATGTGAAATAAATTTATCGGAAAATTGAGAATATGAAAAGTCATCCATTTTAATAAAATTTAAAAGAATCCCTTCTTTAATAAAATCTTCGCTTTTATATAAGGCCATGCCGCCAATTGGGTTGATATAATGATTGCCCCCAGCTTTTTTGCACAAATAAATTACCCTTTTTTCTGCTTCTAATTCAAATTCGTTTTTATTGTCAATTAAAGAACTGATTAAAACAGGGGTTTTAATTTCTAAATATTCAAGAATTGTTTTTAATGAGTGCATTAAGAAGTTGAATAAATTATTATCTGGGTATGTAATTATTTTTTCAACTAATGGAAAAACCTCATTGTAAAATGGCGCTTTTCTGTAGGCTTCTTTTATTTTATTTAAAAGTTTTATTTGTTCAGTTCCAAAATCGTTAGATAAATATCTTTCATTGATGTTTAAATAATCAGAATCTTTTTTTAATGGTATAGAAATTAATTCTTCTTTATTGTTCAAAAGAATCCTGTTTCTGTTAATCCACCCTTTTTTAGTATATTTAATTTGGTCATAAATAATAAATTTATCAACTGCATTAATTAATTGAAAGTACCCCAGATAAGGTAAAAAATAGGGTTGCATTAAACCAATTTTTACAGTCTTATCCATCCTAATGGCGCTTTATATTGAGCGTATTCTTGTTGCATTGTAGGGTTATTAAACCATTGATTCGGAATTACGATTTGCTTGGGTTCAGCCATTAACCAAGCCGCCCACCAGCTAAAAGTGCTATTGGCCATTATTAAATTTTTACACGATCGCATTAACTCTAAATCAAAGTAATCTTTTGTTGAATTGTTATGATTGAGGTATTTTGTTTGGTCGTTATTTAGTAATGGTGATAATAAATTTTTTGCAGCTATAACATCGTCGGAAAAAACATAGAATGAGGGATTTTTTACAGTGGCTTTGATTTGCATAATGGCTTTCTCATAATAATCTTTGTTTAAAATGCTAAACGTGTTCTGTTGCAGCAAATAGTCACCTCTTCTTACATGAATGGCAACTGATGAACTAGATTCTATCTCTAACTTGAGAATTGAATTAACCTGATCTAATGTTTCTGATAAGCTTAAATCATTTTTGAAAAGGTTATAATTAATCTCAAAGTACTTTTGATCTCCCCAGTAGTCATCAATGTAAATGTAGTCATACGCATCAAGATTCTTTTTAAATTCATTAAAATTAGCTTCGGTTATCTTCAGGGTTTTATTGTTTTGAAACAAATCTTTTTTCTTTTTTAAAATTTTCCCTAACAATTTATTTAATGAGTTCGAAGAGGTTTGAGGCATTATGTCTAACAATTCTTCTTCTTTAATTAAATCTGCAGTTATCTTAAATTTATCCAATCTATACATAGATTTTGCTGATAATTGCTCCTGTTTTTTAATCTGAGAAACATCTAATTTTAAGGGTCTTTTTAATATTATAGACAGGTTTTTGGCAAAGGCGTATTGAAACAATTGATTTCCTAATCCACTATGTATTTTTACAATAATCATTAATTGGATAATTTTAATTTGGAAGCCACAAAAGTTTTTATCTTAAGTTTATCATTTTTAGTTATTAATAAAAAGAAGATTAAAAGCGAGCAAATATAAAATGTTGCTCTATAATAAATTTTTGTGTTAACAAACAAAACAGATAAACACATTAGTAAAACACCAACAAAGATTATTAATAATGAATAACGGTTAAAGTGAATTTTTTCCTTTATATAGAGATATAAGGATAGAATTAAAGTTTGTTCGATGCTGGTAAGTATAATAGTATAGCCTAGTACTTTAATGCCATATTCTTTTAAAAAGAAGTACGGAATAATTACAACAAGGAGGTATGCAACTAAGGTTACAACGGTATATATTTTAAAACGCTCAAGACCAACAATGTTGGCTTGAATACCTAATTGAATATTTAGTAAATATTGCGCAATAATGAATACATATAAAACTGGGCCGAGTTGCAAAAATTTTTTGCTATATAAACAATGAATAATAGTGTCAGAAAAAAGAATTCCCGGAACGAATAGAAGAATAGAAGATAACACCATTATTTTAACGTAATCATTTAAGCGCTTGTTTCGTTCATCAATACTTATTTTTTCGGAAGCTTGAGCATTAAAAACAAATTGCATGGATGTTCCTACAATAGCCAGATAATTGGTAAATGTGTTTGCTGCACGGTATAGTCCTAAAGATAGGATGTCTAAAAACCTAATTACGATAATGCGTTGCAGATGGATGCTTATTAAATTAAAAACACCAATGAAAAGGTTTAACTTTCCAAATTGCATAACTTTTAAGTTGAGTTGATTTTTGAATTCAGGCCATTTAAGCTTTGGTTTACTTTCATTTGATTTATAAATAAAAAGAAACAAACCAAAAAACGAAACAACTAAAACATTAATAAAGAAGCCGGTAAGTCCGAACAACAAAACTAGCGCTACAGCACTTAGCACATCAAATAATCGGAGGGCTATTTTTCTGAATATTGTTTCATTCACCATCAACATTCCCTGAAAATAAGCTTGTAATATGGAATTTAAGCTTGTACCTAAAAATGAAGCAGCGAATAAAGAGTAATAAGTGAAGTTTACATTCTCATCAATAAGGTTGTTAATGAAAAATTTTGAAAAAAGAAAAAAAATAGCAACGAAGGTAAGGCTGCTTAGTAAAGTAACTGAAAAAGCAAAATCCAGTATTTGTTTTGAATTTTCCCTGTTGTTTTGGCTGCGTTGTTCAGCCACATATTTCATTACAGGCGTGCTTAACCAACCTCCGGCAAAGATTAAAAAAAAATTAAAAAACGAATCTAGTATTGAGAACAGGCCATAGCCTTCGGGGCCAATAGTAACAGCTAAGTATTTATTTTTGAGAACACCAACCAGCACTAAAGCTATTTCTGTTGTGCCAATTTTTAAAGTGCTTTTTAATAAGTTTTTCATTTATTTGCCTTATTAACGGTAGCGCAAATTTTTTCCAAAACAGCTTCATTAAGGCCTGCATAAAGCGGCAAACATAACACCCTGTTGGCAATTGATTCGCATATTTCCATTGATTTTCCATTGATGTATGGAATGGTATTCAAGGACGGGTAAAAGTACCTCCTTGGTATTATGTTTGATGCGTTCAATTCTTTTTCGGCAATTAATAATTGGTTTTCAGAGTTAAATATTACCGGGTAATAACTGTAGTTCCAATCAGTACCCTCTCTTAACTTCAATTTTTGAATAGTTTTAATGTTGGCATTATAATAATTAACAATATTTTTTCTATCGTCTAGTATTGCCGGCATATGGGGTAATACTGCCAAGCCCATGGCAGCCTGTAATTCTGAAATTTTACCATTTATACCTAAACCATAAAAATCTAATGTGCCGTTGTGCCCAAAATTATGACTATAAAAAAACTGATGATTCAGCTCATCGTCATTGCAAAAAATTGCTCCGCCCTCACCTGTGTGAAATAATTTTGTTGCATGAAAACTACATGTACTTACATCGCCATAACTGAAAATGCTTTTATTTTTGTATTCTACATTAAAAGCATGTGCAGCATCATAAATTACTTTTAAATTGTATTTCTTGGCAATTAATTTAATTTCATCAACATTACAAGGGTTTCCGTAAACATGTGTTGCAAGAATTGCTGTTGTTTTTTTGCTTATAGCTTGTTCAATTTTTTTTTCATCAATAGTTAAATGTTCGGGGTCAATATCAACAAACACAGGTTGGCAGTTCTCCCAAAGAATGGAAGAGGTAGTTGCAATGTATGAAAACGGTGTAGTAATAACTTCTCCTTGCTTTCCCAGGAGCTTTAAGGCAATTTGTAATGGAATGGTTCCATTGTTCGTAATTATAATATTCTTAACTTTTAAATAAGATTTTAGTTTTGCTTCAAGATCTAAAACCAAAGGACCACGGTTTGTAACCCAATTAGTTTCCCAGATAGTTTTTAATATTTCAGTATATTCTTCTATCGGCGGTAAGTATGATTTTGTTACGTTGATTTTCATTTGGTTTCGTGCTTTAGAATCTCATTAAGTTTAGAAGATAGTTTTTTAGCGCCAATGTAATTCAGGTGATTCACATCTCTGAAATAACTGTTTTTAAAAGTTGTATCTGTTTGAAAATTATAAAATGAAATTTTATCATTTATGATTAATCTATCTATAGAACAATAATTCGAGTCGAGAATTGTTTTTGGTATTGTGTTATAATAATAAATAGAGGTTGGAGGTTGAATGAGGATTAATTTTATTCCTTTCTCACTTAATAATCTGTTTAGGTTACGGATATACTTTTCATTAGTAGTATTAAGTAAATCAATTTCTGTGAGATGAATTTTTGAAGTTTCTTTACCCATATCAGGATTAACTGATTTTTTGTTTGGATCTTCTTCGCCATATTCCCAGCCTAAAGAATCAATTTTGTAGCTGTTAATAAATGATTTTTCAAACTTATTTCTAAAAAACACAGCTTGAGTGATAGTTTTAATATCGTAGATACCACATTTAAAATTCCAAATGAAAGAATATTCTTTAGATTCCGGAATGATATTCCAATAATGGTAGTAAAATTTTTCGCGCCATTTTTCAATGTTTTTTGAGTAGGAAGATTTTATCATCAATGGCCCAATACACAACACAACTGTTTTTAGCTTTGGTAATTTATTTAAATTTTGTTCAATCAATTTACAGCTGCTATAAATTGTTTGCGATGAATTTGATAAATTAAAACTTGAAAAGGAAGAAATATATTTTGGTGACAATCCAAGTTGACTTTCAGATGCACCAACCAAAAGCAAATCAATTTTAGGAGCTCGTTTTTCAAAATTAGATTTAATTTTAGAGTAGGAGGTGGGATATTTATTTAAAATTAATTCTGCAATAGAAAAGAAGATTAAAAAAGGTAACGCAAGAATACTAATTTTAAACAAGACTTGTTTAATCATTTAAAATTGAAAATAAATAAAGTTTCTGTTTTCAAAAACACCTAAAAAAACAATTGATAAAATGAGTAAATAATAAACGGACCATCTTACTATTTTATAATTCATTAAACTATTAAATAGATGATGTCCTACGGTTATTAAGTATTGACCTATTTGTAAACAGAGTATTAGTAAAACAGATAAGGCTAACTGTTTTTTATTTAAGCCAATATTTTGGAATACGGCTTCATTGTTTATCACTTTATCAAACACGTCAGCCATTCCATTTGCAATATTTTTAATTATTACAAATGCAGCTGTAATATTATTTGCTCTAAAAAAGATCCAGGTAAATGAAATAAGTATAAAGGTTATAAAAATATTGGGCATATTAAATTTACTTAACCAATTAAGACCTATTTTATTCTTAATTACACCTACAACTAAAAAAACACCGTTTAAACCGCCCCATACTACAAATGTCCAATTAGCACCATGCCATAGGCCGCTTAAAATAAATACAACCAACAGATTGAGACAATTTCTTAATAAAGTTACTCTATTGCCTCCTAAACTAATATATAAATAATCCTTAAACCAGGTTGATAATGAAATATGCCAACGTTTCCAAAACTCAGATGTGCTTTTAGCAGCATATGGTCTGTTAAAATTCGTCATTAATTTAAAGCCCATTACTTTTGCACAACCAATTGCCATATCTGAGTAGCCAGAGAAATCACAATAGATTTGAAAAGTAAAAAATATGGTGGCAATAATTAAACTTAAACTATTGTAATTTTCAGGCGCCGTATAAACAGTATCTACTGCAATAGCTAAACGATCAGCAATAACTACTTTTTTAAATAAGCCCCATGCCATTAGCTTTAAGCCACTGGTTACTAAAAAATAATCAAACTTGTGCTCTTCTTTAAATTGGTGCAATAAGTTTTGCGGCCTTTCTATTGGACCAGCTACTAATTGAGGATAAAACATTACGTATAAGGAATAAATGCCAAAATGTTTTTCTGCTTTTTGGTTACCTCTATACACTTCAATGGTATAACTCATCGCTTGAAATGTATGAAAGGAGAGACCGATTGGTAAAATTATATTTAAATAAGGTAATTTGTTTTCGAGACCAATTTCATTCAAAAGCGGATTTATATTATCGATAAAAAAGTTATAATACTTAAATACCATTAATATTCCAACATTAGCAATTAAACTAACAAGTAATAAAACTTTTCTTTTTTTCCCTGTAGCTGTTTCTATAAAAATACCGGCAAAATAATCTATAACAATTGTACCTGCTAAGATGACAATGTAAAGAGGGATGAAAGCCATATAGAAATAGCAACTGGCAGTTAATAACCAAAACCATCTGTATTTAAAGTTTAAACAAAAGTATACTGATGTTACTACGATAAAGAATACCAGAAAATGAAAAGAATTAAAAAGCACGAGATTTAAATAAAAGGAGTTAAATTTATTTACTTAACGTTTTAATACCAATGTAATATTCACAACGAGGTTTGTAGTCTTCGTTAGTAGGAAATTTGGCATTTAATTGGAGGATTTGTTCTCTACTTAATTGAGTAACTTCTAAACTGTCAATTTCCAATAGTTTATTTTTTAACATTGGAAGTTTAGAGTAAAGATTATTTTTTAGCTCCATATTCGGCAGAATAGGACTTTCGGAAGCAATACAGAAAAAGCCATACTGCTTAACGTTTGAAAACACAGTGGCAATTGTTTTCGGAATAACATTATATTCATCCATCCAAATCATGCAATTGCCATTTACCTTTAAATGTTTTTGAATTAATTGAAAAAACTCTTTTGAATACAAATTATTACTAAAGGCTGTTGTAGAAAGCAAAGGGTCTATTAAAACCAAATCGTAAAGCTCATTCGATTTATAAAGAAATTTTCTACCATCTTCAATTTTTTTTGAGATATGTTTGGACCTAAGCATTTCATTTAAGTAATCGACCTGGTTTAAATTATCTAAAAGAGATTTGCTTAATTCAACCAAAGTAATTGTTGGTACAGGATTGTGTAATAAAATTGTTTCTGTTGTTGAACCGGTGCCAAACCCAATTACTAAAACATTTTTTAATTCCTTACATGAGGCTATGGCCTCAATTGCTTCGTAATAGAAGAATGCAGTTGGCCTGCCACCATGAGATAAGCCGTTAATATAAGTTCTTAATTTTTCACGGTTGTGAAATGTAATAATTACACCATCAATACTTTCTGTAAAAATTATTTTATCGTTTGCATCAAAAACATTTTTCGGGTGAATTGATTTATAGAGTTCGGACTTCTTTGGATAACAAGAAACAATAAAAACTATTAACAAGATTAAATAGCTAAGTTTTGCAATTGGCTTAAACATCCATTTATTACTTTTAATGAATAGTAAAAATAATAAGCCAATAAATGATAAGAGTAACAAAGTATTTTCTGTGCCCATGTAATTTAGAAATACAAATCCGGTTACCAGTCCACCACTAACATTACCTAGAACATTAAAGAAATATACTTTACCTACAGCCTGTCCTTCGTTTTGATTATTGAATGCAATGGAGGTAATTAAAGGAAAACTTGCACCCATCAATACCGCTGGTATAAATATCAAAACCATTGGCCAAATAAAAATGTCTAATAAGTTATAGAGACTGGTAATAAAAGCTTTTATAGAATTAGTTGACATGTTTAAATTAGGATGAAGCATTTGGTTAAAACTTAACCTTTGAAGTTGGCTAATGATATTTTCTTTTTTTAGTAAAAAGTAAAGAAAGATTATAGAAATCATCACAAAAAGTGCAATACAGAACTGAAAAAAATAGAATAAGTTTTTTTTATTAATGAAATTGTTTCGGCTTAATTTCTTTTTCATTAGATAACTGCCAATAGCGATTCCGAGAAGGAAAATAAATAAAACAGAAGAAAACGAGTATGCTGATGATTTAAAAATTACTCCCAATAATCTAAACCAAACTATTTCATAGCTTATGGAGATAAAGCCCGTAATAAAAACTATTAAAAATACTATTTTTTTTATAGATGTTTGTTTTGAACTGTCTAATTCTTTCCCGGTAAATGTGTTATTTAAATTGGAGTATGAACTTTGATTTAAGTATAGAAGAAAAGCAATTAAAAAATTTATTCCTGCTGCAATATATACACTTGTATCAATTCCAAGAAATGAGATGAGGATAAAACTACAAGCGATTGTTCCAAAAGCGGCACCTAAAGTATTAATGTAATATAAAAAGCTTACACTATATATAAAATTTTGTTCAATTGAATTAAATATTTTTGTAAGTAAAGGCAAGGTTAAGCCCATTAAAATGGTAGGAATACACAAAAAAATAAACATGAAAATAAATGACATGTAATAATTTGCTCCAGCAGTTTTTTTTCCGAGGTATTCAAGAAATACAATACTGAATATTCCAAAAAAGCCTATGAGTAATTCTATTAAATAGTAAAGTTTAATTTTGTTTTTAACTTGTTCGCTTAAATTCCCACCAACGATTGCACCTATACCTAAACCAAGCATATAGACACTTACAATTAGGGTTGTGGAAATATGTTCAACACTGTAATATAATGTAAGAATTCTTTGCCAGCAAACTTGGTAAATAAGGCTTGAAAAGCCAGACAAAAAAAACACTATGATAAATAAGTTACTATTTGTTTTTTTAAGCATTAACTATAATTTTTTGATATTATAAGTTTATATTACGGTTTTAAATTTTAGAATTCAATATTTTATTAAATTGCTTTGTCTATGCTCGAAAAAGTTTGGGCTTCCTGATAAGATTAGCTAAAAACGAAATCTACCGGATACAAACGAAATGTAGGAAAGTTATTCTGCAACAATATTGGCTTATCTCTTTCTTTGGTCACAGTGTTGTTCATTTCAAATTTTCCCAATACCATTCCACAGCATTTTGTAAGCCTTTTTCAAGGTTATGACTTGGTTGGTATCCTAATATTGTTTTTGCTTTTTCGATACTTGCTAAAGAGTGAGGAATGTCGCCTTTCCTTTCTGGGCCATGAATTACTTCAATATTTGCGATCTGTGGATCATGTTTTGCTAAATACGTTTTAAGTAAACCTAATAATTGATTCAGAGTCGTGCGTTCTCCAACGGCTGTATTAAATACTTCGCCAATAGCTTTTGGGTTGGTTGTTGCCAAGGCCAGCTCATTCATCTGCAACACATTATCAATATAAGTAAAGTCGCGGCTATTGGTGCCGTCACCATTAATTACCGGGCTTTCGTGTTTCATTAACTGCATGCAAAATTTAGGGATGGCTGCTGCGTAAGCGCCATTAGGGTCTTGCCGTCGGCCATACACATTAAAGTAACGCAAACCAATGCACTCTAATCCGTAATTTAAACCAAATACATGGGCATATAATTCGTTTACATATTTGGTAACGGCATATGGGGAAAGAGGCTTGCCAATTTTAGCTTCTACTTTTGGCAAAGTTTCGCTATCGCCATATGTACTGCTACTGGCAGCATAAACGAAACGCTTTACTTTTGCGTCGCGTGCTGCAACCAGCATGTTTAAAAAGCCGTCTACATTTACAGAGTTGGTGGTTATAGGGTCATTGATGCTGCGGGGTACAGAGCCTAAAGCAGCTTGGTGTAGAATATAATCTTGGTTTTGGCAAGCATTATTGCAAGTATCCAAATGGCGGATATCGCCTTCTATTAATTTGAAATTTTTATTATTAATCAAATGTGCGATGTTTTCGCGTTTACCTGTAGAAAAATTATCCAGACAGGTAATGTGATTGTTTTTTTCAATGAAATAGTCACAAAGGTTAGATCCGATAAATCCGGCTCCGCCTGTGATAAGGATATTTTTGTTTGAGATCATTTTTATTTTTTACTTTTTTCTTAGTC